>ERZ1034871.73-NODE-73-length-51094-cov-16.722859_pt1 | contig 51094 bp, 40 predicted proteins | sample MGYA00520631_ERZ1034871 | MGnify/ENA primary metagenome ERZ1034871 (study PRJEB33766, sample SAMN09781721) | gut metagenome | biome: gut microbiome | host: Homo sapiens | place: Madagascar | study: EMG produced TPA metagenomics assembly of the PRJNA485056 data set...
ACGTTATTACTAACGTGTGCTAGGAGGTTTTGGCTTAACTTAATAGCATTACCCAATGGGGAAGGCTAATCGGTGGCGGCTTCGACGAGATCGAGGGCTCAGGTCGCAGCTGTTCTGGCATTCGTACTCTCACGTGCGACGTTTCTCGCCGCTCAGGATGACGAAACGGGGCGATGTCTGAAAGCAGTATTCAAGTCACCAGTCACGAGTGACTGGTAGCTAGGGATTAGTGGCTAGGGATTAGGAGTCTCAAGTGACTGGGTGATTAAGAGACTAAGAGGCTAGAAGACATCAGACTCCCGTATCGTCATTTCGAGCGAAGCGAGAAATCCTCCTTGCAGACCGATAAGCGATGAATGTGTGAAAGCAGGAATGAGTGGCTAGGGATTGGGGATCAGGAGTGACTGGTGACTAAATACAACCTTCGGGTATCATCATGATTTATACTCCGCGGCGCATTTCGTCATCCTGAGCGGAGTGAAATGTCGGATGTTCGAAAATGTAAAGGCGGAACAGTGAGAACTGAGTCGAAGGATCTGGCGCCGCACCCCCCTTTGAACCTTTTGAACCTATAGAACCCGATGAACCTCTTTCGCACGCAATCAAAGGGCAGCACGCCCCATGGGCTGGCCCTAAGTCCATACCCAAAACTCATTTGACTTTCTATTCAAATCATGGTAGAATGTGTCCAATTTCAAAACAGACTAGGATCGGAATCAGGCTGGTGAATTTTCTCAGAGAGGCAGTGGATGGTGAAAACTGCTGAAAAGGACGCAGCCACGTCACCCGAGAGTCCTTTTTTTGATCCCCCTTGCGGTATAGAAAAAAGCGGCGGCTCCGTTATCGCCCAATCGAGCAGGAAACAGCGGTCTGTTTCCATGGCAAGGTGGTACCTCACGCAATGTGCCCTGTCGGATGTTTTCCGGCAGGGATTTTTTATTGGCAGGAAGAAATCCCAAGGTTCACGGGTCAGGAAGGCGCATCGCCTCCGCTTTGCGAGCGGTATATGCAAGCGAAACATGCGGCGGCTCTATAAGATGGATGTGCCGCCCTGCTGAACCCTTGGAAGTGACAGAACCATTTCCGCAAGCCGTTTCCCGGATCCGATCCCGGATCCTTCCCCCATTCACGAAAGGAGTTTACTATGAAGAAAAATTTCTTGATCCCGATCGGGCTGATGCTCTTTGCCCTCTTCTTTGGCGCAGGGAATCTGATCTTTCCTGTGTACATGGGCCAGAATGCCGGCGTGAATACCATTCCCGCGACGCTGGGCTTTCTTTTGACAGGTGTAGGGTTTCCGATCCTTGCTGTCGCAGCGATCGGCTATGCCGGGAGCGACCTCGAGTCACTGGCCTCCCGTGTACACAAGGGCTACGCCATTTTCTTCACCGTCTGCCTCTACCTCACCATCGGGCCGGCTTTCGCCATCCCCCGTACAGCGACGACATCCTATGCGATCGGCATCGCGCCCTTCTTCGGTGAATCGATGCAGCAGACCGCGCTCTATGCCTTCGCCTTTATCTTTTTCGTGATTTCCTGGTGGCTCTCCATCAGCCCGTCGAAATTGGTCAACCGCATCGGGAAGATCATCACCCCGGCACTCCTTCTCTTCCTCGCAATCCTTTTCATCACAGCGACACTCTTCCCGATGGGCAGCTGGCAGGAGGCACAGGCAGCCTATCAGCCCTCCATCAAAGCACTGACGCAGGGCTTCCTCGATGGATATAACACCATGGACGCACTGGCCGGCTTCGTCTTCGGCATCATCGTCGTCAATGCGGTCCGGCAGTATGGCGCGGCAAGCAATGAAGAGGTCGCCTCCCATACCCTGAAGAGCGGCCTCATCGCGGGCGTCTGCCTGGCGGTCATTTACATCTTCCTTTCCTTCATCGGTGCCTGCTCTGTAGAGGAGCTGGGACTCATGAAAAACGGCGCAGACATCTTGGTCGGCACCGCGCACCACTACTTCGGCAGCTACGGCCGCATCCTGATGGGCGTGATCGTCCTCCTCGCCTGCCTCACCACCAGCGTCGGCCTCATCACCGCCTGCGGCGAATATTTCAAGAAACTCATCCCCGCTCTCTCCTACAGAGCTTGGGTGACCGTATTCTCCGTCATTTCCTTTGGTATCGCCCTCTTCGGCCTCACCACCATCATCACCGCTGCCATCCCGGTCCTCATGTTCCTCTATCCTTTGACCATCTCCCTCATTTTCCTCACCTTTGGTGATCACCTCTTCGGCGGGAAACGCAGCGTCTACGCCTGCGCCACCCTTTGCACCCTGATCCCTGCCCTCTACGACGGATGTCACACGGCCGGTCTCTCCCTCGGCGTACTCGACGGCCTCATGCAGTCCCTCCCACTGGCAGGCTATGGACTTTCCTGGATCTTCTTCTTCCTCTTCGGAAGCGCGCTCGGGATGGTCTTGGGGAAAAATAGGAATTAGGAATGAAGGTGGCGGCTTCGCCGCGAATATATATGTGGCGATGCCCGAAGGTCTGCGATGGCGGGTTTCTCTCGTATCGTCAGCCTTCCCCTCGAGGGGAAGGTGCCCCGAAGGGGCGGATAGGGCACAGGCGGTATGAAAGACAGATGAGGAAAGTGGAGAGGTGCGCCGCACAACCTCCGCCTTACCTATAGAACTTATAGAACCTACTGGACCTCTTTCACACGCAATCAAAGGACGGCACGCCCAAGGGGCTAACCCTGAACTCTTAAAGTTTGAAAGCAGGGATGATTAGTAGCTAGGGATTAGTGGCTAGGGATTAGGAGCCGCAAGTGACTGGTAGCAAGTGACTGGTGACTTAAATACTGCCTTCGGGCATCGCCACCATCTATACTCCGCGGCGCTTCTATTTTTTTATGCGCCGTACCACCCCCTTTGAACCCACTGAACCTGTTGAACCCGCTGAACCTCTTTCGCATGTAATCAAGGGACAACACGCCCCATGAGCTAACCCTGAACCCTGAACCCCGAACCCTGAACCCTTAAACCCTTTATCTCACTCCCCATCTGTGCTATGCTATACGAAACAGCAAACCGCTCACTATCCATGATTTCCCAAAAACGAGGTCCTTCCCATGACATCTGCTGATGAAAAAAGTCTCGCCCTGCGCAAATGGATCTTTGCCGGGCTGATGGTCGCCGCCGGCGTACTGCTTTCCCCCATGTTCTCCTTTCCGCTGGGCGTGACGAAAGCATTTCCCCTGCAGCATATGATCAACATCTTTCTTGCGGTCCTCTGCGGCACGCGCTATGGCACCGCAGCCGCCTTCGGCACCTCCCTCATTCGCAATCTCCTAGGCACCGGCAGCCTTCTCGCATTCCCCGGCTCCATGGTGGGTGCTTTCCTCTCCGGCTACCTCTACAGCCACACGCACAAGCTCTGGGCTGCCGTCATCGGAGAATTCGTCGGTACCTCGATCATCGGCGGACTCCTCTCCTACCCGATCGCCGCCCTCTTCATGGGCTCGGCCAAAGGAGCCTTCTTCTACGTCTCCCTCTTCGCCGTCTCCTGCGGCGCAGGCTGCGTCATCGCCTTCGTCGTCCTGAAGGGCATGAAAGTGATTCAAACAGAATTCTCGAAAATGTAAGAAAATAAAAAGCCCAGTCCCCACGTTGGCGGCTGGGCTTTTTGTGTGGGCTAAACTTGGAGTTTGAAAGCAGGGATGAGTAGCTAGGTATAAGTGGCTAGGGATTAGGTGTCGCAAGTGACTGGCATGCCAGCTCATGGCATCGCCATTATTTATGCTTCGCGGCGCATTTCGTCATCCTGAGCGGAGTGAAATGTCGGATGTTCGAAAATGTAAAGGCGGAACAGTGAGAACTGAGTCGAAGGATCTGGCGCCGCACTACCATTCCTAATTCCTCATTCAAACAAAGATTTCCTTCATAATCAGTGGACGGAGCCGCCCCACGGGCTAACCCTGAACCCCGAACCCATCCCCACTCTTGACACTCTCCCACTTATTACGCTATAATGTTTCAGTTTTGTAAATAAAAAATAATACACATGATATCCGTAAGTTTTAATATTACATTTTTGCATGAGAAATCGAGAGCGCACCATGGGGAAAGCGGCTCCGATTTCAGAAGAGAGGAACCATGAAACACGCTTTTTTGAAAGCAGCCATTGCAGCCTGCTTCGCCTGCGCCGCAGTGACCGTAAGCGCAGCGAATCCATTTACCGACGTATCTGCTGACGACTGGGCCTATCAGGCCGTCGCTTCGCTCTCCGATGAGGGCGTCATCGACGGCTATCCGGACGGCACCTTCCGCGGAGATAAGCACGTCACCCGTTATGAGATCGCGCAGATCGTCGCCCGCCTGATGGCGAAGGAAGACACACTGAATGCTTCCCAGAAGGAGACCCTCGCCAAGCTCTCCTCTCAGTATGCGAATGAACTCAAGGACCTCGGCGTCCGCATCGCAGAACTTGAAAAGAAGCGTGGTGCGACTGACCTCATCACCGAGCTCCGCGTCCAAAGCATTGACCGCTATGACAATGTATTCAAAGGAAATGTCCAGAAGCATAACGAGCTTTCCACCCGCGTCCGCTTAAATACCATCACCCCCGTGAACGACCGCGTCCACCTCTATGGACAGATCGAGACTATCCTCGATATGAATGGCAAAGAAAGCTACGACGTGAACCGTATCGATCCGAAGGACAAGAGCCAGACCAAGCCCCGCACGGGCTACGGCGATGGTGATTTCCACCTGAACCGCCTGTGGACCACCTACCACTTCGGACCGAAGCAGGATACGACAAACCTCCCCTACGGCCCGTCCAAGAACCTCATTGGCATCGGCCAGTTCCCCGTCAAGATGGGCGTCACCGGCTACACTTATGACGGCGAAGTCAAAGGCGTCTTCGCTTCTTTCGGCGACTACCTGAAAGGCGGCCGCCTCACCCTCGCCTTCGGTCGTGCGACGAATATCAACTACGCGTACACCGGCCCGATGATGCGCGGCGTAGCACTGAAGAATACGGAGATCTCCGACCTTATGGGCAAAGCGGCTGGACAGGCTGCTTTGAAAGCGGGTAAGACGCCAGAAGAAGCTATGAGTGTGTATAAGAGTACCTATAAGGCATTGAATGACGGCTTATCCAGCAGCAATATAGCGGATCGCGTAGCTGCTGCGCAGAAAATCAATGCTATGGTCGCACAGGTATCTCCTGAACTGCAGAAGCTCGCAAAGAATCTGACACCGATGCTTGATGGTGAAAACGCATTCAACTACTTCCCGATGGATAATGTACATATGGGCTGGGGTGATGACGAAGATGTACCGGTCGCTTACGCCTCCTATATTTATAAGAAACCTGGTCAGTGGGAAGTTCACGCTTACGGCATGAAAGCCTGCGGGCCTGTCGGCCATATCGCGAAAGCCTACGGCTTCGCCGGCTCCTACAATGTCACCCCGATGCTTCGCGTCCAGGGCGAATTCGTCAAGAACCTCAGAAAGCTTCCGCTGAACAATGAACGTCCATACAGCTACAACTACGGCATCCATTACGGCGAAGCAAATGTCCTCAAGGCGAAGTCCTTCTCCATCGGCGTCGACTACGTCTACAGCCAGGCAGGCACCTACTTCGGCGGCTCCAGCAACGATATCGTCGACCAGTACATGGGGCATGTCTACAGCGACTGGAAAGGAAGAAAAATGCCGGCCTACTTTGCGGATAAGCTCGATGCGATACTGAGTGGCACCGACTCTCCGGATAAGAAATATGGCGGCGCAAAATTCTACCTTGCCAAAGCCTCCTTCGTCCCCATGCGCGGCCTCCTCGTCGAAGCCAACTACGGCTTCAACGCCAAAGACATGGGCGGCAAGAAGATGGACAACATGTTCATGCTGAAAGCGACCGCATATATTAAATAATTGCGGATCGCGAAAATTTCGCACCTCCGTGGATAAGAAGTAGAAATCGGTGATGGTGCAAAGTTCAAAAGATGCAACGGGATTTCCGCTTGGAAGAATACTGTATGACCGTGCGGTGCTTTTATTACGCACCGCACCACCCCATTGCCCTCACGGGACCCGTTGAGCCTTTTCCTGAGATCCCTGAACTTTGCACCAAAATCTTTTTTCAAAAATATTTGCAAAAACCCCTTGCAATTTCTGAAAAGATTTGTTATTATATACAAGTCACATGGATGATGACTTCCATCAAACAGATAGGGGCATAGCGCAATTGATAGAGCAACGGTCTCCAAAACCGTAGGTTGGGGGTTTGAGTCCCTCTGCCCCTGCCACATGGCCCAATAGCTCAGCTGGATAGAGCACTTGACTACGAATCAAGGTGTCGGGAGTTCGAATCTCTCTTGGGTCACCAGCCTGAAAGCCAGTACCGATCACGGTGCTGGCTTTTCGTGCTTGAGAAAATAAATAAAAGCAGTGGACCATCAATACCGGATACCTGCCGCCTCGTCAGGAAGTCGTAGAGGATCCGGCTATCAAAGAAGCGATCGCAAAGACTCCGGCCCTCAAGGCTGCATTTGATGAGCTGCCGACACTTTCTCCGTTCACGGGGAAAAATGTACTGTATTTTCTTCTGATCGCACGATCTTTATTCCGTTTACCGTCACCATGGTTCCGAACTACATCACCTTATCGGATATGGGTCTCGTAGACAGCATTTATGGCGTCGCGCTTCCGCAGCTGGCGGATGCGACCGGGATTTTCCTGCTGAGGCAGAGCCAGGAGAGGGCTGTATCCCTGTGACCGTTCAGTATCATGAAGACTATGGAAGCCGTGTAGGATACTATTTTACGGTCAATGGAACGGATGTCATCTCCATTATGCGAGAAGATATTCTCCAGGGAAGATCGCAAGCCTACTGGAAGGTCGATCAGCATACACTGCATTTCTTTGATCAGGCGACAGAAGCCAATATCGGGTATCCGGAGGAGTAGTCATGAAATATTTCATCAGTGATCTCATCGTAGGAATGAAACATTTCGCGGAATTTGCTGACTGGATCGAGAGTGTCAAAGACCCTGACTTCGGCATCGAATTTACCGCATTCACACATGATGAAGCCTATTGGCAGGCTTTGGCGGCAAAAGTCCCGCAGATGACATGTCCCTTGACCTTTCATGGGCCGTATGTGAACATCGAGGCGACCTCAGACATCGGATCCGAAGAGAATGTATGGCTTATGGAAAGCTATAAAAAGGTATTTGCGCTGGCGATGCAGAATCAGGTGCGCCATGTGGTATTCCATTATTCGCAGCTGCAATTTGAACCGGAAGAAATTCCGCAAAAGCAGAAGAATGCCTATTGGGTCATGAAAAAACTGACGGATATGGCAGCGCAGATGAAGGTGAATTTCGTGATCGAAAATCTGTGCCGGCAAAAGCATGGCGTGCATCTCTTCAGCAATGAGGAGTATTTCCGGATCTTCCAAAATATCCCGCAGGCGCAGTCTTTGATCGATATCGGACATGCCCATGTAAACGGGCTGGATATAGAACGCTTTTTGGCCACTTACGGCAAACGTGTCAAAGGATTTCATGTACATAATAATGATGGCAAAGCAGACCAGCATCTGGACTATCACCATGGAACGGCAGATATTCGGCAGATCATGCATTGGGCAGGAAAATATACCGAGGACGCGGACATCGTTATCGAGTATGAACCGCATGAAAAGCTGACACATGCGGAACTTTTGGAGGAAGTGCATGAATTGAGAAGCTGGGTGGAAGAAGGAAAAGCACTTTCTTGAAATCTTACAAATGAAAGCGCCCGAAGGCTGCAGCCTATATGCTATAGTCTTCGGGCGTTTTTTGCTTGTGTTGATTTTGTTATAACTCTGCGCAATAGCAGCAGATATGACGGATATAATAAAGCGTCGCATACTTGGATTGGATGGAAGGAGACAGTCTTTTGTAAAGAGCATGTGTGATCAGGCAGGAAGGAGAATTGCCGGCGGTCATTTCTTGGGTAAGAGTGGAGACTCTGTCAGCATGAAGGCCTGTCCATTGAATGATGGGTGGGATCGTGTCTGAGATGAAAAGGCGGATAGGGTGGGAAAGACCGGCATCCATTGCGATACAGGCAGACAAGCTGCGAAACCACTGCTGATTTTTGCCGAAGGCATTGCATGTATCTAGAGTGATAGAAATCAGGCGTGGCAACGTGAGAGCAAACGTGTAACTTTCTGTTTGCCGGCCGTCCAGCGTCAAAAGTATCTCATCCAGGTGCTGCTGAATATCCAAAAGATCTGTTCTGGCTGCGAAGTGTGAAGCCAGTTCTTTTAAGAATAGGTGGCGTGCCTCTGGTTCAAGAATGAATGGATAATAATCGGTCTGGAGATTTTTAGTGGATAGGCGAATAGAAATCATAATGACTTCACGTGTGTCAGTATTCTTCATAGCTTTGTTTTTCTTTCATTGCATAGATCATGGTGCAGTAATCTTCTGACTTTGAGGTGACGAGACAGTTGACGACGTCCATGATAAAAATGGGGCCTTTAATAGATTGGTTTTCTTTTTTGAGCGCATTCAGATAAAAGTGGACACACTCTGCCATGTTTCGTCCACATACGTAGAAAAGCATGCAGATCCATTCGCCGTTGGGAATGAATTGAATTTCTTCTTTCTTATGTTTTTCTGGATGATCAATTTTTAAAAAGTAGGTTACTTGTGTGAAGTTTTTCTTGGAAACGTCGTCAGAGGTAAAAAGTGCCTGTAATAGATAATGCGGCCATTTTTCATCAGCAAATCCTTCCAGAAAAAGTTGATTGGCTATATTGGATTCAGAGGACTCAAATTGATGATTGGTCTTGGCTTTCTTTGAGGTAATGATAAACCACTCCGGCAGGTAGAGATCGAATAAAGTTTCTGGTGCGTGGCGCTTTGAAAGCTGGTAGTAGTAGCGAAGGTTGCTGATGGTATTGAGAATAGCGGTGGTTTCCTGCATGTGGCTTTTCAGCGTTTGGGAGATTTCATCATATTTGTTTATCGTTACTTCATGGTGCTCTGCCAAAATGAATTCTCGGATTTCTTTGAGCGGAATGCATGCGTTCTTTCCAAACAAAATGCGTGTGAGTACCAGCGATTGTTCGGGCAGGTAATAACGATAATGATTTTCTCCGATATAGGCAGGCTTTAGCAGCCCGATCGCATCATAGTGTTTCAGCGTATCAATGGATGTGTGTGTTAATTCACTGAATTTGCGAATGGTTAGATATTTTTTTGCGTTTTCCATGATTATCTTAGCTTTCAATTGACTTGTGGGTTACCCATAGCTTTATAATACCATAATGGAATGCAATGCGTAGCATGATTATTTTATGAGGAAATACAAATGAATTGGAAACGATATGCACAAATTTGTCTCATGGGAGCCGCATTTCTGATTGGCGGATGTGGTATGGGAAACCAGGAAGAGCCTGCTTCGTCTGCCGCAGCAATCAGGCAGGAACAGGCATTTCCTGTGGTGGTAGAGAACTATGATAGTCAGGGGAACGGAGTAGCTACGACGTATGAAAAGCCCCCGCAGAAGATCATTGCCCTATGGCAGAATTCAGTCGAGACATTGCTGGAGTTGGGAGCTAAAGATCGGATTGTGGCTGTATCAGGAGTTGATGATGTTCGGCATCTGACTGAAGAAAATCAAAAGATCTATCCGACACTGCCGCTAATGACGAAGTATACGCTGAATCAGGAAACGGCATTGACGCTGCATCCGGATTTTATCTTAGGCTGGCTTTTCGATTTCACCGGAAGAGCCAATTCTATCGGGACGTGGAATTTCTGGCATGAGCGCCATGTGCCTGTGTATATGACCATGATGAATAATGCAGAATTTTTAAAGAAGCATGTCATAGAAGATGAATTGAAGTACATTGAAGATGTCGGAAAAATTATCGGGAACAGTACAAAGGCAACAGAGATCTGTGAGGATATTCAAAATAGGCTGAAAACCTATGCGGATTACGGCGCCAGACAGAATACACACCCGAAGGTACTGCTCATAGGCAGTCTTGCGAAGGATCTGCATGTGTATACGCCGCGCACACTGCCAGGAGATATTGTGACTCGCTTGGGCGGTCAGGTCTTGGGGAAAGAGGTCGAGAGTGTCGGAAATACAGAAATCATGAGTCTGGAAACAGCAGTTACGGAGAATCCGGATATTATTTTTATTCAGTCTAAGCCGGAAATCGATGATGAAACATTGGCGTCCGTGTACACTCATCCTGCCTTGCAGGAGATCAGCGCTGTCAAAAATAAAAGGGTATATGCGATACCCTTTTATACGATCCGCTGTCCGGCGGTTCGTGTGAGGGATGCGATAGAAATCTTTGCGCGGGGATTGTATCCAAAACATTTTAATTAAACGCCCCAAATATATTGACATGTGGGTAACCCACTACTTTATAATACGATTATCAATTGTTAAGAACGCATGAGTCATTTTGTTCAAATCGTGAGAATCAAGAGAAGCAAAAAGCAATAATCGCGAGGGATCGAATGAGAATGCAGACGTTTCTTATCAGAATTCATATAAGGAGAGAGATTATGAACAAAAAACGAGCAGCATGGCTGGTAGCCGCATTGATGACAGCAAACGGAATTTCTGGGGGGGGGTACTGGCAGCGGGCAATCAGCTCGATGAAGTGATCGTCACAGCTGATCGCTATGATGCAGATACTGCGCAGCTGGCACCGGTCGCATCCGGCATGGTAGGTACGAAGCAGAATGTGGGGACACTGGGCAGCCAGGATGTACTGGATACACCGTTTGAACAGATGACATTTACCAAGAAGGCGATGGAAACCTTCTCCCAGCCGCAGAGAAGTGTGATGGACGTGCTGTCTTTGTCTCCATCCGTTCGCGTCACACACGGGTCTACGGATACAAACCTGTATATTCGCGGATTTTCGGCAGGCAGCGGTAGCTGGAGCATGAATGGGATACCGAGCATGAGCCATCAGATGACCATGCCGACCAATTATATGGATCGTGTCGAGGTACTGGCAGGGCCAAACATTGGTGTCAATGGGGTCGGCATTTTCATGGCAGGCTCTGTCGGAGGAACTGTCGGTGTCACGACGAAAAAAGCACAGGAAAAGCCAATGCTGAATGCGGGTCTTTCCTGGTCTAGTGATTCCTACTATACGCAGACGGTCGATGTGGGTAAACGTTTTGGCAAAGATGGTGCCTGGGGCGTGCGCATCAATGCGCTGAATGCGACGGGGGGTCTCGCCGTAGATGGTACCAGAGATTACAAGAGAGATATTGCAGTGAATATCGACCATCGCGCTGAACGCAGCAAGACCAATATTTTCTTCAGCTACGACTATGACAACCAGTATGGTCGGTCCAATACCATTGGGCTTGGCGAGTTGACCGGCATTCCTAAAGTACCGAATAATAAAAAGAATCTTTCTCCGCACTGGTCCAATGATAAATATGAAAACACCACTTTTATTTTGAATCATGAGCAGTATTTATCAGATGATCTGACTTGGTTTGGCAATTTTGGCTGGCGATGGGAGGATTATTCCAGCTGGCTGGAGCCGTGGTCTGGTCGTCAATTGATTGATTTTGATGGGAATTACAAGGGTACCTATACACAGATGCCGGTTTTCCATCATTACACGTATGCCAATACCGGATTCAAAGGAAAATTCAATGTAGGGCAGTGGAAAAATGAATGGGCAGCCATGTTTGACTGGACGAAATTCACAAGAGAAAAGGATACCAATGTCAGTGATTCTAATAAGTATGCTGTTAGCGGAAACATTTACAGCGGAACATCTTCTGCTCGTCCGAATGTAGTATGGGATGCCATCAACCCCAGCCAGTCGGATATCATGAGTGGGTGGACTCTAGTGAATACACTGAGTTCTCCGGATGACAGACTGCACTTTACCTTTGGCTATCATGGGCATGAAGTCAAGGAAGATGACCAGAAGGGACATGTCGTGAAGTCCAGCGCGACAGCTCCGATCTTGGGTTTGAATTATAAAATCACACCCAATGTGGCTGTATATGCCAGCCATACGGAAAACTTTGTACAGGGCGATACCGTGGAAAATAAGTATAGCAATAGAAATGAAATCCTTCCACCGTCTAAAACAAAACAGAACGAATTTGGTTTCAAGTACAAAAAGGGAGATACGTTAAGCACATTAAGCTTCTTTGAGATCAAAAAAGCCAATGGCATCGCAGTACCGAATGGAGATGGCACTGAAGCGTATAAACTGGATGGGGAACAGAGAAATCGTGGGATCGAATACTCTTTGTCCGGTGATGCCGGAAGGAAGCTAAGCTACATCATCGGTGTATCTTACCTGGATTCCAAACAAACAAAAACGGAGCATGGCTTGAATGATGGCAGGCGCGTAAATGCGATGCCGAAGTGGGCGGCAGACCTGGCTCTGATGTATAAGCCGACAGATGCGCTTCAGGTGACGGGACGTCTGACCTATACCGGCTCTGCATTGATCAGAAATACAAATTACTATGATGATAAAGGCGGATCGAAAGGCGGATCGATTTCGATTGGCGGACAGACGCTGGTGGATCTGGGAGTTTCTTGGGATACCCATTTCGGAAAGCAGCCGGTGACACTGTCTGCGTGGTGCTACAATCTCCTTGATAAAGACTACTGGTATGCAGCCGGTGGAAATAACATCGGCCTCGGTGCACCAAGGACATATGCGATCTCTGCGCAGTTCAAGTTCTAAGGGATGTGGATCACATCTGATTCCACTCTACTGCCAATATTTCCGTAAAGATTGGTAAAAATATGTTAAAATACTCTCAATGGATAACTCATCTATGATTATCTATTGAGAGTTTTTTATAAGAAAGGGGTCACCAACATGGAGTCCATCTCAGTAGGAGTTGATATCGGTTCCGCTGCCATCAAAGCGGTCGTGCTTTCCGGGCGGGGGCAGCTGATGCACTCTGCGTATGTGCCGCATCATTATCGCGTGCGGGAAACGCTCCGAATACTGTGGCGGCAGCTGATGGCGAAAGTGCGCGAGGGGGCATTGCATCTGACTTTTACGGGGAAGGGGGCGGCTGAGTTCTCTTCGGCACTGCAGATCCCTTTCGTGGATGAAGTGCAGGCAGAGACAGAGGCCTTGCGGAGGTTTCACCCCGAGGTCGATGTGGCTGTTTCTCTGGGTGGGGAAGATGCGCGGATGATGTATTTCGAGAGAAATGGCGAGATGGATCTCAGAACAAATCGGAAATGTGCAGGTGGGACGGGAACGTTTCTGGCACATATGGCGGCGTTCTTCGGTGTGGATATCCAGGCGTTGAATGCGCTGGCAGAAAATGGGATACATCTCTATCCCATTGCCTCCCGGTGCGGGGTCTATGCGAAAACTGATATTCAGGCGCTGATGAATCAGGGCGTCGGTAAAGCGGATTTGGCAGCATCTATTTTCCAGGCGGTGGTGAATCAGGTGCTTTCTGATCTGGCCAAAGGGCGGCCGATACAGGGAAAGCTGGCGCTTCTGGGCGGCCCGTTCGCTTTCATGCCGGCGCTTCGCCGCAGCTTCTTGCAGACGATCGGAATCTCTTCGGCAGATGTCCTTCCTGTCACGCACGGGGAGCTTTATTGTGCTTGGGGAGCGGCTTTGCTGGGTCGGGAAGCTGCTCCCATTGCATGGCAGGATGTGAAGAGACTGCTGGATCAGGATCATTTACAAGAAGTGGCTGCCGAACGACTGGAACCACTCTTTCCGGATATGGCAGCGTACGACAGCTTTCGATGCTATTATCAACGTTTCCGACTTCCCCGAAGGCCGATGCCGCAGCCGCCCGCTAGATTGTGGCTGGGGATGGATGCAGGCTCTACGACGATCAAGCTGGTTCTTGTGGATGAAGAGGGTCAGATTTGTTATGAGGATTACAGGAAAAATGAGGCCGACGCACTTGAGACAGCCAAGACGATGCTGCTTGCTATGTATAAAGCACTGCCTGCGGGCATTTCCATCGCCGCATCCGGCATCACCGGATATGGAGAGGCGTTTTTGAAACAGGCTTTTCAGATCGATACCGGAGAAGTGGAAACCGTCGCACATTTACAGGGAGCCCGTTTCTTCTGCCCGGAGGTTACAGATCTGTTGGATATCGGCGGACAGGATATGAAGTATATCCGCGTCAGAAAGGGGAGCATTCAGAAAATCGTTTTGAATGGTTCCTGCGCTTCCGGCTGCGGCTTGTTTTTGGAAACCTTTGCTGAGTCCATGGGACTCTCAATGGATGAATTTGTAAAGAAGGCTGTGCACGCCCCATATTGTCTGGATCTGGGGCATCATTGCACCGTATTGATGAACAGCAAGGTACATCAGGTGCAAAATGAAAACGTGGACACAGGCGGGCTGATATCCGGACTTTGTCTTTCTGTCGTGAAGAATGCACTGTATCGGGTGATGCGCTTGGACTCGATAGAGGAACTGGGGTTGCATATCGTGGTAGAGGGAGGGACCTTTCAGAATGATGCTGTTCTGCGTGCCTTTGAGACACTGGTCGGTCATCCGGTCGTTCGTCCGAATGGTTCCGGCATCATGGGGGCTTATGGGATGGCGCTCTTGACGAAGAAAAGGATGCCGGAGGCTGCACGGTCGAAGATGCTTTCTGCGGATGAAATACGAAAACTGAGTGTCAGAGAGGAGTCAAGCCGGTGCCCGGGGTGTGGGAATCACTGTCTCTTGCAGAAAAAAAACTTTTCTAATGGACATTGCTTTATTGTAGGAAATCGATGCTCTTATGGTGAACGGCTACTGGCGAAAGAGCATTTTGTTTCTCGGAAGGTGCCAAATCTCTATGAGTGGGAAAAGAACCAGTTGCTGCAGTCATCGAAGGTAAACCCGTCAGCTGAAAAAACAATGGGTATTCCGGCGGTGCTGGGGCGATGGGAAGATATGATTTACTGGAAGGTCTTTTGGCAGACGCTTGGGTATCGCGTCATTCTCTCTGCTTTTGATGCAGCATCACTTGGAAAGAGTACCGTGACCATGCCGCATGGGATTTACTGCTATCCTTGCAGGCTGGCTCACGGACATCTGATGTACTTTTTGGAACAATGTAAGCCCGATGGTATCTGGATGCCTGTGATAAGCGGGGGAAAAGAAGAGCCGGATATTGATGAAGCGACACATGCAGCCTATGGGGATGTATTGGCAGAGCAGATGAAGGAGCAGATTTCTGCAGCCGGTATTCCATTCTATCACCCGCAGATCTCTTTTCATGACCATCAGTCGTTGCTTGCTTTCATGAGGGAGAATCTTCCGCAGGTGACACCGTATGCTTTGAGGCACGCCACGATGGCAGCAGAGAAGGCACAGCGGGGCTATAAGACGCGTTTGGGCAAGAAAACAAGGGATGTCCTGGAATGGATCGAAAGGGAAAAGAAAAACGCCCTGGTACTGGTCGGACGAAGTTATCAGCTGGATCCCGAGATCAATAAGGGTATACCCGCTGTCATGGCAGGACTGGGCATCCCTGTGTTGTCTGCAGAGGGATTGTACTTGCTGCAGAATGAGGGACATGATACGCCTACGTTCCGAGAGAAGGCTTTATTTACTGCGGAAATGGTCTGTACAAATCCTTATCTGCATTTTGTACAGCTGCAGTCGACCAGTTGCGGCTGGGATATGACGACGATAGAGGCTGTACAAAAGAGTCTGGAACGGGCAGGGAAGCGCTATACTATGATCTCACTGGATCAGGGGGTCAGTACGGGAGCGTTACAGATACGCATTCGATCATTGATGGCAGAAATTCAGGAAAAGCAGAGTCGTCTTTACTAATAAAACGAAAAAGTATGGATCTGATCTTCCTGTGAATGAGAATATTTTTGTGTATAATAAATTTGCAACTTTTTTATAAAGATCAAGAAGAGGGGTAAGATGCAGAAACTGTTTAGAGAAATCGGATTTGCCTGTCTTTTGCTTGTGCTTGCTTTGCTGCTCGTATGCTCCCTGTTTTGGGCGCTCAGTATCGGGACAGTGAAGCTGCCGATTCGTGAAATTTACGAGACGGTGCTCGCGCAGTTTACCAGCGGAGAGCCCATCACGGCGCCAGGACAGGGGCCTGTCCATGATATCGTCTGGCTGCTTCGTCTGCCGCGCGTGATCCTGGCGTCCCTTGTTGGCTGCGGGCTGGCAGTGTGCGGGGTCATCATGCAGGCGATCGTGAAGAATCCATTGGCGGACCCCTATATATTAGGCATTTCTTCCGGCGCATCACTGGGAGCGACGTCGGCGATTCTCTTGGGCATCGGCGTTTCGCTGGGGCCGAATTTTGTGGGGATCGCGGCATTTATCGGCGCCTTTGCGATTTCGCTGGCGGTGCTTTTCATATCGAATCTGGGCGGACGCTCAAATTCTATGAAGCTGCTTCTTGCCGGCATGGCGCTTTCGGCGGTGTGCGGGGCGTTTTCCAGCTTTATTGTATATTTTGCGAATAATAAAGAAGGCATGCAGACTATCGCGTACTGGATGATGGGGAGTCTTGCGGGAGCCAAGTGGGGAGAGCTTGCGATCATTGCACCGATCATCATGGCTTCGGTTATTTTTTTCTGGACACAGAGCCGCGTGCTGAATCTAATGCTTCTTGGGGATGAATCGGCCATTACCATGGGGACAGACCTTCATGCCTATCGTCAGTGGTATCTTTTGATCTCCTCACTCATTGTCGGCTTTGCGGTATACGCGGCGGGCATGATCGGCTTTGTGGGACTCATCATCCCTCATGTCATTCGTATGTTCACGGGGCCGGATCATAAGCGGCTGATCCCCGTATCGGCGCTGACGGGGGCGATTTTCCTTGTCATCTGCGATGGCTTGTGTCGCATCATCATCCCGCACACCGAGCTTCCTATCGGTATCCTGATTTCTATGATCGGCGCGCCGAGCTTTATCTATCTGATGATCAAGAAGACGTATGGCTTTGGAGGGAATGACTGATGGAGATACTGGCAGAGGCGGTGAAATATTTCATCGGCAAAAAGGAGATCCTAAAGGGCATCGACCTGCACCTTTCACCGAAAGAATTCCTGGGAATCATCGGACCCAATGGCAGCGGGAAAAGTACGTTCCTGAAGTGCGTCTATCGCGTGCAGAAACCGACCGAGGGGAAGATCCTCTTTGACGGAAAAGCGCTGGATGAGCTGTCGTATCGGCAGTCGGCGCTGATGCTTGCGGTCGTGGCGCAGCACAATTACTACAATTTTGATTTCTCCGTGCTCGATGTCGTCCTCATGGGGCGTTCGCCGCATAAGAAGATGATGGAGCGGGATAACGAAGAGGACTACCGATTGGCGCATGAGGCGCTGGATATCGTGGGGCTCCATGGCTTCGAAGAAAGAAATTTCTCGACGCTCTCCGGCGGCGAGCAGCAGCGCGTCATCCTGGCGCGTGCGCTGACGCAGGGATCAGAGTGCCTCGTACTGGATGAACCGACGAATCATCTCGATATCAAGTACCAGCTCCAGATCATGGATATCGTGAAGAGCCTCGGTCATACCGTGGTTGCGGCGGTGCATGACCTGAATATCGCAGCGATGTATTGTGATAGACTGATCGCGATACAGGGTGGGAAGGTGGTCGGCGCGGGAACGCCGAAGGCGCTTCTGACACCGGATTTCATCAAAAAGCTCTATGGTGTGGACTGTGAGATCCATTATGGGGAGGATGAAAGGATGAATATCGTCTATATCCCGCGGCATTGGAAGAAGTAAGGGCTGCGCGTGATGGAGGTTCATGAGCGACAAATACAAAAGCAGGACGTCAGCGACGTACCTGCTTTTTTCTTCATGTTGCTATTTCAGTGTAAAGCTATTTTACTTTTAGGTGTGAATCCGAATCATGGTGGTCATGATCCATCGACTTTGCCCTGTCATCCAATACTGACTGAGGGGAAATACCATGAAGTGATCATCGGCTTTCATATGATTCCGTTCGATAAAGTCTAGCAGAGTACGTTTCGTTTCTGTATCAATGACACCATAATGACCATATCCATGGACTTTGAGATAGATGCCCGGCTTCATGGTGTATACGGCTTGCTCTTTTATGCCAGGTATGTGCGGGATGTAATGTGTCAAGAAGGAGTAGGTTGTGACGGGCTGTTTCTCGTGCAGGGACGACGATGGTAAAATGAAGCCGAGAATGCTGTCTCGAAAGCAGTTCTCGTCTTGCAGATAGGGACGGAGAGCCGCAGCCATATGCGAGACGCGATCCTTTACTGGTGCAGACATATCTATATCCCAGCGATAATATCGACGTTCTTTCTCCAGCTCGGTGATAAATATCCGGTTCAAAATGAGATGGGGCTGACGTTCCATAGACTGGATGCGTTTTTCGAGGATCTGGCTTTTCTTTTGCAGCTGCTTCATTTGCTCCTGGTACTCGGATAGCTTCCGCTTATAGATACTAAGAAGAAATTCGTCGTTTCCATGCTGCAAGTATTGATAGATTTCTTCCAGCGGGATGTCCATTTTTCTCAGAGTGATGAGTATCTTTAGCTGGAAATACTTGGAGAGCAGATAATACCGATAGCCGTTGCTTCCTGTCGCGGTAGCGGTGAAGAAGTTCTTTTTGTCATAGAAGATCAGAAGCTGCTTGGATAGACCGGTGAGCCGGGCCAATTCGCCTGTGGTAAAGTAAAATTCTTTATTTTCCATATTTTCCCCTTGACAATAAAGTCGTTGTACTTGCTAGATTAAAGAAAGATAAATTTCACGTGAATGATAAAAATCGAAAAGTGAATACTTTTTATATTATATCATCGGTTTGTTGAGGAGGAAAGCAATGAAATTGAAAGGGAAAATCATCATCGGTGCGATGGTTTTGGCAGCAATCTCGGGGATGCAGAGTATGGCGCAGAATGTATATGAATTGACTCCAGTTCTTGTTACCGCGAATAGATATAGCACACCGGATTTAAAGATTCCGGCAGCTACGGAAGTATTCACGCAGGAAAAGATTAAACAACTGGGTGCCCAGACGGTCATGGATGTAGTGAAGAATATTCCAGGATTTTCATTTACAGCATCGCCTACAGGAAATCAATATGTCGGATTCAGAGGATTAGGACGAAATTATACGGCAATTCTTGTTAATGGTATTCCGCTTGGGCAGGATGCTAATTATGACCTAGACGCTATTTCTACAGACACTATTGAGCGTATCGAAGTTGTCAAAGGTGGTTCTACGGTGCAGTATGGCTCTAGTGCAATGGCTGGTGTTATTAATATCATTACAAAAAAAGAAAGTAGCACATCTAAAGTCGTTGTCGGTGGTGGAGATCAGCATAAATTAACGGGATCTGTGGATTTAGGACTGAATAAATTAGCTATCAGCTATAATCATAGCCAGCAGCGGGATTTTGGTAAAGTTTACACCATGAACACCCGCGCGGGATTTGGCGGATATATTGGAGATAAACAGAAAAAGGACAGTCTGAATGTGCAGTATGCACTGAATGAAGATTGGACTTTCCAGTATATGTACACGGAAAGGACGACGGATTGCAGTAAGTTTTTAGCCTCAACAGGAGCTATCAGCCCGGGTTTCCATAGTGTAATCAAATACAATTTTGCGCAGATGCATTATGCTAAAGATAATGTCTTGGGGGCTGTTTATTATCGCAATCGTGATTGGAAATATAATACAAGCACGCATCAGAAAGGTAACAACTATGGATTTAACCTGCAGAATCGCTGGGATATGGAAGATACGAAGCTGACGGCGGGTGTAGAATATGAAAGAGAAAGCACCAAAAACAATACCAATGTAGAGGCGGGAAAGCGTAACAGCGCGGCTGTCTTTGTTATGACAGATAATAAGATTAATGAGCATCTGAATGTTTTGATGGGAGCTAGAGAGGCTTATGTAGAGAGATCTGGAAGCAAGCTTTGTCCGCAGTTTCAGATCTTGTGGACTCCGGCAGAACGGGATTCCTATTATGTCAATATTAACCGTTCTATGCGTGCACCTAATGTATACGAACAGTGGGGTTCTCCAACACAACTTATGAATCCGGATTTAAAAGCGGAGAGCGGCTGGAACTATGAGATGGGTTGGAAAAAACTTTTTAGTCAGGGAGATTATTTTAAAGTCGATCTTTTCCATATGAAAATTGATGATAGAATTTCAAGTCGACGGGTAGGAGAATTGACACAATACTATAATGTTGATGCGTACAAAAATACAGGGGTGGAGGTGTCCTATGAAAGCAACCCGTCCTCGCATTTTATGTATAATGTAGGGATGTCCTATGCCAATCCGAAGCAGCAAAAGAAAGGCTTATGGGAAAGAACAGAATATAAGCTAGGAGCTAACTGGGGACTGGGTTATAAAGATGATGTCACACAGGCCAATTTGACATTCAATTACTATGGCAAACGCAGCAACGATGTGGATCGTATGCTGAATCTGGATTTGTCGGCCAGCAGAAAACTTTCTGCTAATGATACAGTTCATTTCTATGTGTACAACTTGCTGGGGCGGGATGATATACGTTCAACAGGGGCAACTTCCAACACTGGTTCGTTGCTTCCGGAGCGAAACTGGCTCATGACGTTTGAACACAAATTTTAATAGGTAAGGTGAAAGCGGGGAATTTCAATCAACTGAAATTCCCTTTTCTTTCTATAAAGGAGAGAAGTATGCTGAAGAAACTGCTGGGGTTCCTTCTGGCAGCGATCTGTGCGATCGCGCTAGGCGGATGCATGAGTGATGCGCCGCAGTCAGGGGACGGGTACACGGTGACAGATGCCCGTGGGAAGACGCTGCACATGAAGGAGAAACCGAAACGTATCATTTCCACGTATATCTTTGCAGATGAGATCTTACTCGATCTGGTATCGCATGACCGTATCGTGGCCATGGACAAATGGATCCACGACCCGGGTCTATCTATGGCAGTCGAGAGTGCAAAGGATGTCACGACAGAGGTCGATAACAGCCCTGAGCACATGATATCGCTGCGCCCGGATCTGGTTGTGGTGGGTGAGAGTCAGATCAAGATGGTGCAGTCATTGGAAAGTGCGGGGCTTCCGGTCTTTGTTTACAAGGATGCCAAGTTGATCAAGGATATACCGGATGAGATCCGCTCGCTGGGGAGAGCGGTGGGAGAGAATGACAGGGCAGAGACGCTGATCGCAGAGATGGAAAGCCGCTTGCGGGACATAGATAAGAAGGTGGCGGTCATTCCGGAAAACCAGAAGAAGCGGGTGATGCTGGTGCTTCGCTTTGGTCCTATCGGCGGGGAAGGAAATATATTTCATGATGTGTTGACCCGCGCAGGGACGATAGACGTCTATAATGATGTGCGTCCGCCGGCACTTTCTGGGAATGGGACATCCATGATTTTAAGCAAGGAGGAATTCGTACAGTCAGATCCGGATATGCTTATCATGGGGAACTGGTCACAAGGGGGCGCTTTTAAAGACAGCGAGCAGCAGCTGCAGGAGATGTATGAGAATCCGGCCTATTCCTCTATGAGAGCGATACGGGACAAGCAGGTCGTCATCCTGCCGCAGCGGAATGTGAATTGTCTCTCACATCATGTGACGGAAGGGATCGAGACCGTGTATCAGGCAGTCTATGAAGGAAAGGGGAGTGCGTCATGATTTTCACGCCGGGAAAGCAGAGAAAGATCATTCACTGTAATCTCATGCAGGCTGCTTTGGGGGCAGTACAAAATCCAAGATGTGCGGTGGTTATCCATAATGTCAGATCCTGCTCCAAGGTGGTGTGGGATGCGTTCCGCTCGTTGGGAGAAAAATGCAGAGAAATCACTGGGAACAGAAAAATGGATGGCTTTCTTTTCTGTACGGGCTTGACCGATCAGGATGCTGTATTTGGCGGCAATGAAAAGCTCAGACGTTGTCTGGAAGATATCTGTGATGAGATCCATCCCGAAGTGATTTTAGTCGTTTGCGGATGTGTGCCGGGTGTCATTGGGGATGATACCGAGGCGCTGTGTCAGGAGGTAGAAGCGGAAACCGGCACGACCGTCGTTCTGCTGCCTGGGCACGGCTTTATGGTGCCGGGCCTGGTGGATACTGTTACTTCCATGGCGCGGCTGCTGTTTGATACATGGACTCTTCCGCAGGTGAAGGCAGAAAAAGACCGGGAGATCTGCTTGGTGTCCGGCTTGTCACCGGCTTATAGTTCGCCGGAAGAATATCATGAGCTCATGGAGGTGATGCACTTTTTGGGGTTCACACGCATTCTGTGTCCGCCCGTGGGTGTCTGCAGGAACGATTATATAGACATGGGGCGTGCGTCACAGGTCGTATCGTTCACCAGGGGGGCTTTTCAGGAACAGGCATCGACAGAGAATGCTCTGTATATGGCACATAGACTGGATGTACCTATGGTGAATTGGACCCATGTCCGCACGCCTGCAGAAAGCCGACGTGCTTTTATGGAGATGGCTTCTTTGCGAGAGAAAGAAGAGGTCATGGAAATGTATTGCCGGAAGCAGGAAAGCCGTCTGGTGAAATTGCTGCAGAAGGGGAAACGTGCTGTTCGTGGGAAAAGCTGCCGGATGCAGCTGGGAATTACCCGGCAGGCAGAGGGGCTGAGGCAGCCGGTGGCATTTCTTCGTGCGATGGGGATCGAAGATATCACCATCGTCTTGGCGGCGATGATCCCGCAAGAGGATGAAGCGTCGATACGTTCTGTCGTGGAAACAGAGTGCGGGGCATTGAAATGGAGCAGGCAGGAGGTATCAGCGGATGTACGGCTGTCTACCGTTTCTTTTGATCTGCGGAAAAGTCATGAGATCCTGATTCCGTCATGTCTGGGATATGCGGGATGGATTTCCTTTATCACGCAGATCGTAAAAACCTATGGAGGCTGTGATGAGTAAGCTGGATCGATGGCGGGTGTGTAAAGAAGAAACGGCCATGGCGGGAGCGGCTGCGGCGTTTCTCAGTATTTCCGATCTGGGGTTGGTTCTGGATTCGCCCATGTGGTGCTCGGCTTTGACCTCTCGGAGGATCGCAGAGTGTGAGCCTCTTTGGGCGAGGCGGATTTACAGCACGCTGATCGAGGAGAATGACCTGGTCTTTGGAGCAAAGAAGAAACTGCTGCAAGTGGCACAGGATATGCGGCAGGAGGCGGACTATGCTGTCATGGGGGTAGCCGTGAACTGTGGACCGGCGTTGATGGGGGATGATATCGAGGGGATCTGCCAGTCTGCGATGGACATTCCCGTGTGCGTATCTGACGCCAGCGGGTTTAATGGTGATGCCGATCGGGGTTGGTCGGATGCTATGATTTCTCTGCTGCGTAAAGTGCCTCACTTTTCAGAGAAGAAGCAGGCGGGGAAAATCAATGTGATCGGTCAGTGCATCCTGGATCCTGCGTCCGATGAAAGCTTGGAGAATGTATTGTTCATTCCCGGCGGGCAGCCAATGAAGTACGAAGAGCTAGCCCGGCTGTCGGAAGCAGAAATGAATCTGGTCGTGCATCCCAGAGGCCTTGCTGTGGCGCGCTGGCTGCAAGAACACGCGCACGTGCCGTACAGCATTCAGTAGGAGTCAAGCCTGTGCCCAATGCTCGGTTATTCTGGCATCTTCTAAGGAAACGCTGATGCAATCACAGAGTCAGTATTTCCCTATATATAATGACGCCCTTTAGCTATAGCCTGCAGCGTGGATAAAAGGCATGCAATCATTCGAGAAAGACTGGGGAATCGTATAGACTTTTAAGCGCGCGGAAGTTCGCACTTATTCTTGGGTTTTCATTAGGGAAAGCCAGTTAACGTTGCAGATATTGAGATTTTCATAAAAACTGCAACGTTAACTGGCTTTTTTCTCGTAGGCAGATATAATAAAGAAAGGAGGTTTTCTACTATGGAACTGTTCAAACGAGAGAAATATTTATCCAAAATTCGTGGATTTTATGATGCGGATGATATGATCAAAGTCATCACCGGGGTCAGACGCTGCGGCAAATCCTGCCTGATGCAGACCATCATGGGTGAACTTTCCGCTAACGGGGTCCCTGCGGATCACCTCATCTATCTGAATCTAGACAGCCGGAGCTATCGCCATGTACAGACCGCTGAAGTGTTGGATCAGCTTATCGCTTCTTATGCATCGCTCCCCGGGCGCAAGTATCTGTTCATTGATGAAATCCAAAATGTCAGCCAGTTCGAGCGAGTCATTAACAGTTTTCGTGAAGACGGCGATTTTTCCATTTTCATTACGGGATCGAATTCCTATCTTTTGAGCGGTGAGCTTGTCACCAAGCTGACCGGCCGATACATTGCGTTCGAGCTTTATCCCCTGAGCTTCGACGAATATGAAGAGATGAAGCAGTTTTATCACAAGGCGATTGATCCAGACCGCCTGCAGGAACTCTCCCAGTATATTTTGGAGGGCGGTTTTCCTCGGGCTATCGGATTCGCTGAACTTGCTGACAAGAGAACCTATGTCCAAGGGATCATACAGGAAATCTTTGAGAAAGACATTCGTCGACGGGTCAAGATCCGCGATCGCCAGTCTTTTGAGACGGTGAGAAATTTCATCATCAACAACTTCGGGGCGACGACAAGCATCAGCAGTCTGCATGATTCGCTTCGCAAGAACGGGCTGGAGATCAGCCGCCAGACCATCGCGAGGTACATTCAGATTTTGGAAGACGCCAAAATTCTTTACTGTTGTGATCGATTTGACATGAAATCCAAACGTGCTTTGAGCGGAGAGAAGAAATATTATCTGGCAGATTTGAGCTTCTACTTCGCGCTAAACACTGACAATCGGATCAACTATGGCCCTGCACTGGAAAATATCGTGTTCATTTATGCAAGAAGTATGGGCTATGCGGTCAGCATTGGGCGCATCGGGGCGCTGGAATGTGATTTCATTCTGCGAGGCGGTGATATGCAGTATGCTTATGTGCAAGTCGCGCTCACTATCCTCAGCAGCCGGAAAACGGAAGATAGAGAGTATCGTCCGCTGGAGATGATTAGGGACAATTATCCAAAGTATGTCGCCACGACAGACGCATTCCTCCAGCAAAGAAATGGAATCCAGCATATCAATATAATCGATTTTATGAAAAAACAGAGATGTTTTTAATCAGCGCTTCATTAACAGTATACAGCCTTCAAACTTATCGTATGAAGAAAGAAGGTCATTCCTATGCATATCGCGATTTCTGCTCCCATCAAGAAGGAGTTTGAGGAAACGGTTTCTCAGACGTTTCCTGACTCAACTTTCCCAGCTGGAAACTGCCTATAAAAGCCCATAAAATCTATGAATCGGCCCAATCCAATAGGTGTAGGATTACAATACATGTGTTACACATTGAAAACATGAAAAGCGAGATATCCTTGTGATATAGTTAATTCGTCAAAAGAAACCTTTATCAAAGGAGTATCTCGCATGAACAGTATATCACAACTTATGAAATATCGTAGATCTATGGTCGAATATGCATTGAAGCATGGCGTTACTAAAACTGCCATCAAATACAATACATATCGCCAATACGTATATCGCTGGCTTCGACGTTATGACGGCTCATTGAAGTCCCTACGTAATAAACCCCGCAGGCCAAAACACCATCCCAAAGCACATACAGATTGACGTAAAGTTTGTGCCGTCCGCATGTCTGACTGTTGAAAACGCTTCTATCAATATACAGCCATTGATGAGTTCTCACGCTGGCGTTATGTGGAAGCCTTTGAAGAGCACAGCACCTACTCTTCCATGATATTTCTGGTGCATCTCGTTCAGGCTTTCCCGATGCCTATTGAATGTGTGCAGACAGATAACGGCACCGAATTCACTAAACGATTCACCAAAGCAAGGCTTGACGAAGACCTTACTTTTTTTGAACGTAAATTAAAGGAATTAGGCATCAAGCACAAAAAGATTCGTCCCTTTACCCCAAGACACAATGGGAAAGTAGAACGCAGTCATCGCAAGGATAACGAACGCTTTTATGCCACGCATTGTTTCTTCTCTTTTGAAGATTTCAGAAGACAACTCAAAAGATATAATTATCGAGATTATAACTGCTTCCCAATGCGACCGCTTGGATGGAAATCTCCAAAAGATACACTCCATGATTTCATCAAGCACGGTGTAACATATGTTTGACAAACCAACATGGGAGCTTTGTAAATAATATCATTGCATCTTGACAGGAAAAGTAAGGAATGCTACTCTTTATTTCAACAAAGCGATGAAGAAATGAGTAGGCAGTCTGATGACGGTAAAGCGAGCCTGGGCGGTGGGAGCAGGTACGGATAAGGTGCTGAAGTGCTTTTCTGAGCTTGGCGGGCTGAAATAACAGTAGGCTTTCCCGGGATCTCCCGATATAGAGATAGAGCATGCAGCCTGTCTAAGTGCTCGTAGAGATATGCGTAGTGATATGCATATAAAATTAGGTGGAATCACGAATCCCTCGTCCTATGTGGACGGGGGATTTTTTGCAAGAAGCAAATGGGAGAAAGGAAGACGCAGATGAGCAAGGAAGAAATCAAAGCATTTATGGCAAATACCAAAGTCGATCAACCGGCAACGGCGGAGGAATTTACGGATGCCGTATTAGAGGCTTACAAAGATAGAACGAGGCAGGTTTACTTTATCTGGCGGAAACTGAAAGAGTTGTATCCGGAAGTGGACGCCAACCGCGTCATCCGAGAAGGAAGCTACGATTTCGGGCTATTTCAGGGAGAAAAAATAGCCAGAAAATATGGTGGTGGGGATAAGGTCGGACCGAAGGAAGCACTTCTTGGTCAGACATCTCGAGGGGGACTGCTGGTTTTTAAACAGAAAATAGAAGAATTAAGTGATGAAAAGGCCGTGAAGCTGTTTCATCGATGTCCGCACGTAGAGGCTTTGGCTGATCTTGGGCTGACCAAGGAAGAAATCAAAATGTTCTGCCGTGATATGCTCGGGCATTGTGATTATGCCATCTGCAAACCTTTTACCCATGTGGAAATAGATTTTCCCACAACCATTGCAGACGGCGAAGGGCATCCCTGTGCTATGACGATTATGAGAAAGCACGATAAATAAGGTCTGCAATTCTTCTGTTTCCTGATATGACGGCAGTGTCGTTTATTGAATTTGAGGTATAAAAGATGAAAAGGAAACCCACTTTTATAGAGGCTTTGGTGCCGCTGCTCGGTATGGTATTGCTTTTAGGCATCGGGTATGGCAAGTACGGTCTGCCCATCCAATTTTTGCTCATTGTCGCGGCTTTTATTGCATCTATTATCGCCAAACGCTGCGGCTACACATGGCAGGATATGATCACGGGGATCGCAGATAAAATCCAAAGCAGTTTGCCGTCACTCCTGGTTATGGTATGCGTAGGTGCGATGATTGGCAGCTGGATGGTCAGCGGTACTATTCCGATGTTGATTTATTATGGGATTAAAATCATTGATCCACAGTTTTTGTTTGTCACAGCCTTCTTTGTGACAGCTGTGATTTCTACATTTACAGGAACGTCCTTCGGCAGTGCCGGTACGGCAGGTGTTGCCATCATGGGGATCGCTATTGCTTTGGGTGTTCCGCTCGAAATCGCAGCCGGCGCTGTCATCAGTGGCGCCGTATTCGGGGATAAGCTGTCTCCGCTTTCGGATACGACCATGCTGGCTCCGATTGCTGCAGGCACGGATTTATACAGCCATATCAGACATATGCTTTATACCACAGGCGCAGCAACCATTACCTGCATGATCGTATTTACTGTCGTTGGTTTGAATATGGATGTTTCCACGATGACCAATCCGGAAACCGTCAATGCCATTCTTGGAAATCTGGAACAGCTGTATCACTTTAATCTTCTTCTGCTTTTACCGCCTGTCTTGATTTTCTGGGGGGCATATACAAAGAAACCAACGATTCCGATGCTTCTTCTGGCATCCGTGATTGCTATCCTGATGGGAATGTATTTTCAGGGATTTGGCCTCAAAACTGCATTACAGGCTTTTGTAAATGGATTCAAAGTAACAATGATCCCGGGTGCTGCGGATATCAAAGTAGTGAAGCCGATCATTACATTGCTAAATCGCGGCGGCTTAATGGGTATGATGAGTACCGTCCTTCTGGTATTCTGCGCATTCGCTTTTGCGGGGATTTTCAGCAAAGCAGGCTGCATTGAAGTGGTGCTGGAACGCATCATTGGCGCGATTCATTCTGTTGGGCAGTTGATTACAGCGACCATTGGTTCTGCACTGTTTATGAGCATCGTCACCGGCAGCTCGTATCTGGCTATTTTGATTCCAGGGGAAATGTTCCGCGATCTATACAAGAAGTTTGATCTGGATCCGAAGAATCTTTCTCGTTCTCTGGAGGATGCAGGAACCTGTGCCGTGCCGATCGTTCCATGGTCCGTTGCCGGTACATATATGGCGACAACTTTGGGGGTCCCGACGACAAGCTATCTTCCGTGGGCTGTACTGTGCTATAGTAGCATGATTTTTGCCATTATCTTTGGCTTTACGGGATTTGGTATTGCGAAGCTGAAAAAGTGAGATGTTTTTATATAAGTCCAAGCACGAAAAAGTCAGCACCGATCACGGTGCTGACTTTTTCGTGCTCTTTTATCTGCCAGAGCGTTCCGCCTTTCATGGTTTTTATTGGAAAAAAAGAGCTCTTTTTATGTCTGCCAAGGTAGGTGCTAATGGCAAGATCGATGTCTCGACGATCAAGACAGCCATTCAGTAGCATGGCAAGCCTTTCCCTCATGACATGGCGTCAGGAAAACAACGAAATGAATAAACGTCTCGGCGAAGTGCGTGCGAGCGAAGGCAGCCAGGGCATCTGGGCTCGTATGGCGCGCGGTCAGTCTAAGTATGGACAGCAGGGCATCAAGAACCAGTATCAAAGCATCCTCTCATGGGAAGCGTCTCATGAGAGGGTGCTTTTTGCACCGAAGCAGGCTGTTTCTCATCACCTGTCTTAAACAATGCACTGCTTGCGGCAGAGGAGCCCTTGCTATGGATAAACAAGCGTGAGATCGGATGAGGATGACATTCGCCTTTTGGCGTAACATACTCCCGTGCAGGACAAAAACATGATATAATAATTGTCGATACATGACAGGCGGCTGTGGGCTGCCTGGTGAAGAGTAATGCCATTAAGTTAAGCGGCAGAACGTTCTTGGCTCCCCATCGGGGGAGCTCCCCGAAGGGGGAAGCAAGACGTTATGTAGCTAACGATTTCTTTAACTTAATAGCATTACGGTGAAGAGGGGTATATATGCATTTTCAGGATGAATTGACCATCGATATGACGCATTTTTCCGGCGAGGGTTGGGGGATCACGGAGGAGGAGATCGATGCCTGCAAGGAGCGCATCCGTGAGGCGGCGCTTTCTGTGGAGCGGCTTCGGAAGAGCGGGAAGGGGCCGGACGGCAGTCTCGTGCTTTTCCCGCATCTGCCGTATCTCCTGGAGGAAGAGATCCTGATCTCCAAAGAGGAGAGGGAGAGGCTGCTCGCGCTCTCGAAGCTGGCGAAGGAGCAGGATATCGTGGTGTCGATCGGTATCGGGGGCTCGTATCTTGGAAATCAGGTGCTTTTTGATCTTTTCTGCGGACAGTACTGGAATCTGATGACGAAGGAGGAGCGCCACGGGTATCCGCAGCTGTATTTTGCGGGGCAAAATCTGGATCCGGTGAGTCTTCTCTCGCTGGTGGACCGTATCCGGCGGAGCTCGCAGACGGCGTGGTGGAAACACAAGGTGCTGCTGGTCGTGAATTCGAAGTCCGGGACGACTTTGGAGCCGGTCATGGCAGAGCGGGCGCTGCGTGAGATGCTGGGGAAGTTCTGCGAGGTGAGCGTCATCGCGGTGACGGACAAGGAGAAGGGGGCGCTGCGTCCTCTGGCGGAGAAGAATGGCTGGCCGTGCTTCACGGTGCCGGATGGCATCGGTGGACGTTTCAGCGTTTTCTCTCAGGTGGGGCTGGTCTTTGCGATGCTTTCGGGGATCGATATCCGGGATTTCCTGGCGGGGGCGAGGATGACGGAAGAGGCTTGCCGCAGTCTTTCGCTTTCGGAGAATCCGGCGCTGCAGCTGGCGGTCCGTAAGTATCTGGCGCGGGAAAATCATGGCGTCGATGCGGAGATCATCATGCCGTATGGGGACAGTCTCCGCTCGCTCGGCTGGTGGTATGCACAGCTTCTGGGGGAGTCTTTGGGCAAGGCGCTCACGGTCTCCGGGGAAGAGATCCACTATGGCCGTATCCCTGTTGCGGCGGTGGGGACGACGGATATGCATTCGTTGACGCAGGAGCATCAGGAGGGGAAACGGAATAAGCTCGTGCAGTTCATCACGGTCAGGGAATCGAGGGAAGATGCAGCCATCCTCTGTGATGAGGGAAAAGAGCGTGGCCCGGTCCCGCTTTCCTATATGCTTTCTGCGGCGCAGCGCTCGGATGAGGAGGCGCTGGCCCATGATGGCCGCATGAGCTGTGATCTCATCATGAGAAGGTGTACGCCTTTCCATGTGGGGGCGCTCATGTATTTTCTCTTCCTCACGATCGCCTACGAGGGGGCGCTTGCGGGCGTCAATGCCTATGACCAGCCGGGGGTGGAGAGTTATAAGAAGATCCTCCATGCGGATCTGAAAGAGTATATCGTGGAGCATAAGAAGTGACTAGGGACTGGTGGCTAGGGACTAGGGACTAGGGATAAAAAAACCGCAACGACGTTGTCGCTGCGGTTTTGGATTGCCGGTTTCAAATTGACATTCTTATATTGGCTGGGTATACTACAATTGAAATGATAGAAAGCACAGCAAGGAGGTGCGACGGATGGAAAGAGTATTGGATGTAGCACAGTACATTATGGATGAATACAAGAAGATGACAGGCGAAACGATCGATGAGATGAAGTTGCACAAATTGCTTTATTTCTCGCAGCGGGAATGTCTGGCATTAACGAACAAACCGCTGTTTGAGGAACAGTTGGAAGGCTGGAAGTACGGCCCGGTGTGTCGGGATGTGCGAAGTGCATATACGGCGGATGGAATGAATGATGCGACGCAACCGATTTCTGATGAGGCGGCGTACATCGTAAAGAATGTCATCTTTACTTATGGGGAGTATGCGTCGTGGAAGCTGAGTCAGCTCTCGCATCAGGAGATTTCCTGGAAAAATGCGCGCGCCGGTTTGAAGGCGGAGCAGAATGGGAGTCGGATACTCAGCCTGGATGATATTCGAAAGGATGCAGAAAAGGTGCGGCCATATGATCATGTCTGGGATATGTATTATGATGAGTTCGAGGATGAAAAATGATTGGCAAGCTATATACCTGCACGGTGGAATACTATAATTCCAGAGAGCGCCGGCTGGCATGGAAGGGGCGTCCCATCCTGATTATTGGCGAGCCGAGAAACAATGATTATACCGTGCTGCCGGTTTCGACGATTTCGAAAAAGGAAAATCTGGATCCGGAGTTTGATATAAAAATCGATCCCGTGGTGTATAGCGCGCTGGGATTGAACAAGGTTTCTTATGTTCGTACGCATAAGCAGCTGACGGTGCATTACGCGAAGCTGGGACATCTCATCGGAGATCTGCGCGGGAATTATCCGGAGTTGTTTGAGAAAATCATGCAGAAATTGGCGACGTGGAACCAGATTATTCAGGAACAGGCTAGAAAAAGTTGAAAACAAAAAGAGCCAGAGAGCATCGCTCTCCGGCTCTTTTTGCGTGTGTTTTGAGACTAAGAGACCAAGAGACTGGCAGATTCTAGTCTCCTAGTCTCTTAGTCTAATCCCTAATCCCTAGCCACTAGCCACTAGCCACTAATCCCCAGTCACTAGTCACCAGCTACTTCTTCAAGTACGGCACGACGGCGCTGCCGTGGGGAATGATATTGATGGCGTAGTCTGTCTTGCCTTCGCCTTCGAGCTGCTTCTGGGCGAGCTGCCAGGCTTCTTCGACGGTGGCGACGGGGATCTGGTGGGTCTTTTCGCGGAGGATGTCGAAGTTTTCCGGACGGGTGACGATGTAGACGGTGTGGGTGAGGGCGGTGTTCAGATTTTCAAAGGCGACGAAGAAGGGGATGGTGAAGCAGTCGCGCAGGCCCTTTTCCATATCGACCAGGTTCTTGTACTTGAAGCTGCCGAGGTAGGCGGCGGGCTCCATGATGTCTTCGGCTTCGATCATGGTGATGATGATGCCGCCTTTCTTGGTGGCGATCTCAGCCGTGGAGTAGCACTTGGTTCCCTGATACAGGTTCGTGTCCTTCGGATAGCCGCCGGCGGAGACGATGGTGACGTCGGCCTGCTGCTTCATCGGGACCTTCTGGAGGCGGTAGGTCTCCTTCGTGCCTTCGAGCCATGCTTCGTAGGGGTCGCCGCCGACCATGGAGGAGATGCGGCCTTCTTCATTGATGATGGAGTGGACGAGGAAGCAGGGGTGTACCATGTCGCAGGCTTCCTGCATGTCGCTGGATACGGGATTTCCTTCGATCTTTAAGAGCTTGGCGTCAGGGTTAAGGCCGCTGCCGAGGGTGGCTCCGAGGGCGTGGCAGTGGTTCTGCTGAACGGTGTCGAAGCCGGCAACGCCCGGGAGAATGAGCTTGCGGCCGCCGCCGAAGCCAGCCATATCGTGGGTGGAGACGGCATTGATGAGGATGACCTTGTCAGCATCTACGACGCGCTTGTCGATCCAGACTTCGGTGCCGAGGGTGGTCTTTCCGAGGTAGGTCTGCTGGGATTTGTCGGTGGAGATATGCTGGTACATGGTGATGCGGCGGGCGACTTCTTCGCCGACGCAGGTGATGTTCTCTTCGTCGGTGTGGGGGCGGTGGGTGCCTTGCGCGAAGACGATATAGATGTCCTTGTCGGGGATGCCGGCGAGGTTCAGCTCATCTACGACGTAGATCAGAAATTCGGAGGCGCGGTTCCAGGCGCGGGTGATGTCGGCGACGACGAGGCAGACTTTGTCGCCGTTCTTTACGACTTCCTTCAGCGGGGCGCTGCCGATCGGGCTTCGCATAGCAGCAAGGGTCGCTTCTTTGACGTCGCAGGCGGGTGTCGGGACGCCTTCCAAGACGTCAGAAATATGGTCTTCCGGAAGCATGACGGACTGCACGCCGCGGCCGAATGCGAGTTTGAATTCTTTCATGGATGAGATCCTCCTTGGTGGTATGGAAATGGGTATGTCGTCTCATTATAGCATGAATGGGGGATGGAGAATAAGGAATGAGAAATGAGAAATTAGAAATGGTGGTGGCGGCTTCGCCGCAGTATAAAGGAAAGTAATGCCCGACCGTTTTTTGGGGGGGATGACGGGTTTCCCGTTTTCGTTTTTCTGACATCGACCGTTTGCCCGCGAATGACAAAGATTTCTCGCTTCGCTCGAAATGACAATGTGGGAGTCTGACGTCTCTTAGTCTTCCAGTCTTCTGGTCATCAGTCCCTAGTCACAAGTCACCAGTCACTAGCTACCAGTCCCCAGTCACTTATTATTTCTGAATTTTCTCTTTCCAAACGATTTCCTTCCATGATATAATACGAATTACACACTTCATAGGAAGGTCCGAAGTCGGGCGAGGCAGCTAGCGCTGTTTTCGCTCGGCTTTTTTTGTAGGAGAGAAGGAATGGGTATGAAAAAATGGAGAGATCTGCCAAAGGCGCAGGGGCTGTATGACCCCAGAAATGAACATGATGCTTGCGGGATCGGCTTTGTGGCGAATATCCGCGGCGAGCGCTCGTATGGTATTGTCGACGATGCTTTGAAGATCCTGGAGAATCTGAAGCACAGAGGCGGCGAGGGCGCAGACCATAAGAGCGGGGATGGCGCGGGGATCCTGACGCAGATCCCGCATGATTTCTTTCATCGCGAGTGTGAGGTGCTGGGCTTTTCGCTTCCGCCGGAGGGAGAGTACGGTGTCGGCATGATCTTTGCGCACCGCTATGAGGATTTCCGCAAGGAGCAGATGAGGGCCTTCGAGGAGATCGTGAAGGAGGAAGGACAGACGGTCCTTGGCTGGCGTGAGGTGCCGATCGATGAGAGCATCATCGGTGAGGCGGCGCGCTCGATCCGTCCGCGTTTTCTGCAGGTCTTCATCGGCAGGAATCCATCGCTTCGGGATCAGATGGATTTCGAGCGCAAGCTCTACATCATCCGGCGGCTTGCGGAGAAGAAGATCATTCCGCTCTCGGAAGGCATGGGGACGGATTTCTATATCGCCAGCCTGTCCTCGCGCACGATCGTGTACAAGGGGATGCTGACGAGTGAGCAGCTGCGCCATTTCTATCTGGATCTGTCGGATCTGGACTATAAGACGGCGATGGCGATGGTGCATTCGCGTTTTTCGACGAATACATTCCCGAGTTGGGCGCGCGCTCATCCGAACCGCTACATCGTCCACAATGGGGAGATCAATACGATCAAGGGGAATATCAACTGGCTGAATGCGCGTGAGAGCAAGTCGCGCCCGTCGAATGATCCGGAGCTGGTGAAGGCTTTCCCTGTCGTCGATGACACGGGGAGCGACTCGGCGATGTTTGATAACTGCCTGGAGTACATCCATATGGCGGGGCATTCGCTGGCGCATGCGATGATGGTCATGATGCCGGAGCCGTGGGAGAAGGATCCGGCGATGGATGAGGAGAAGAAGGCATTCTACCGGTATCACAATTTCATGATGGAGCCATGGGACGGTCCGGCGGCGATGTGCTTCTGTGATGGCGTGTCCATCGGCGGGATGCTGGATCGCAATGGTCTGCGTCCGGCGCGCTACTATGTCATGAAGGATGACCGTGTCATCCTGTCTTCGGAAGTGGGGGCGGTGCCGGTCGATCAGGAGAATGTACTATACAAAGGACGCCTCGAACCGGGCAAGCTCTTCCTCATCGATACGGCGCAGCAGCGCATCATCAGTGATGAGGAGATCAAGCACACGATGGCGAAGGCGCATCCCTATGCGAAGTGGTGCGAGGAGCATCTGCTCGATCTGAAGGATCTGGTGAAGGAGGAGAAGGAGCCGGAAGTGCCGGAGGATCTCCTTCTCGAGCAGAAGAATTTCGGCTATACGGTCGAGGATTTGCGCGATATTCTGACGCTGATGGCGGAGAACGGCAAGGAGCCGATCGGCGCTATGGGGATGGACTCGCCGCTCGCTGTCCTGTCGGAAGCGCCGCAGCTGCTCTACGACTATTTCCAGCAGAATTTCGCACAGGTCACGAATCCGCCGATCGACGGGGTCCGTGAAAGGATCGTGACCTCGTCCTCGGTCGTGATCGGCAACATGGCCAATATCATGGATCCGGATGAGAAGGGGACGGCGGCGCTCTTCATCGACCGTCCGCTCATCACGAATGAGGAAATGGAAGTCATCAAGCATCTCAAAAGCAGCCAGCTGAAGCCGGTCGTGCTTTCGCTGCTCTATCCGGCAGCCGGCGGCGGCCGTGCGATGGAGAAGGCGCTCCATGACCTTTTCGCAGCCGCGCTCGCTGCGGTGAGGGAAGGGAAGAATATCCTGATCCTTTCTGACCGCGGTGTCGATAGGGATCACATGGCGATCCCGGCGCTTCTCGCTTCGGCGGGGCTGCACAATGATCTCATCCGTGAGAAGGTGCGTCCGGATGTCGGTATCATTCTGGAGTCGGGCGAGCCGCGTGAGATCCATCATTTCGCCGCGCTGATCGGTTTCGGCGTGACGGCGATCAATCCGTATCTGGCACTGGAGACGGTGAAGGATCTCGCGGACAAGAACCGCCTGCACGGCAAGAGTGCGAAGGAAGCGCTCGCAAACTACCTCACGGCAGCGGTGAACGGCATCCTGGGCGTCATGAGCAAGATGGGGATCTCCACCGTCAAGAGCTACCACGGCGCGCAGATCTTCGAAGCTGTCGGCATCGGCAAGGAGGTGGCGGAGAAATATTTCGGCGGCATCACCTCTCCGATCGGAGGCATCGGCTTGAAGGAGATCGCCAAGGAAGCCGAGATGCGCCACGAGGCGGCGTACGAGGGGGCCAAGGGACTCTCCTCCGGCGATGTCTATATGTATCATAGAAATGGCGACGAACCGCACATCCTGACGCCGGAGGCCATCCGCCTTCTGCAGCGGGCATGCCGCACGGGAAGCTATGAGGTCTACAAAGAATTTGCGAAGGTGGTCAATGAGCCGCTCATCCGTCTTCGTGACCTTCTGGAATTCAATTACCCTGCCGGATGCAGTATCCCGATCGAAGAGGTCGAGAGCGTGGACTCCATCGTGCATCATTTCCGTACCGGCGCGATGAGCTATGGCGCACTCAGCAAGGAAGCCCATGAGTGCATCGCGAAAGCCATGAATGCCCTTGGCAGCCGCAGCAACACCGGCGAAGGCGGCGAGGATACCGAGCGCTTCGCGCCGCTCCCTGACGGCTCTTCGGTCAATGACGAGATCAAGCAGGTATCGACAGCACGATTCGGCGTCACGGGGAATTACCTCGTCCACGGCAAAGAGATCCAGATCAAGTGCGCGCAGGGGGCCAAGCCCGGCGAAGGCGGACATCTTCCGGGCAGCAAGGTCGACCCGGCCATCGGCAAGACACGCCACTCCACTCCGGGCGTAGCCCTGATCTCGCCGCCGCCGCACCATGATGTCTACTCCATCGAAGATCTGGCAGAGCTTGTCTTCGATCTGAAGAATGCCAATCACAAGGCGGAGATCAATGTCAAGCTCACCGCCGGTGCCGGTGTCGGTACCATTGCGGCTGGTGTCGTCAAGGCAAAAGCCGACGGTGTCACCATCAGCGGCTGCGATGGCGGCACAGGGGCATCGCCCAGGACCAGCATGCGCCATGCGGGACTTCCATGGGAGCTGGGACTTTCCGAAGCGCAGCAAGTCCTCCTCCTGAATCAGCTCCGCGACCGCGTGAAGCTCGAAACGGACGGCAAGCTCCTGACCGGCCGGGATGCGGCTATCGCCTGCCTCTTGGGCGCAGAGCTCTTCAGCTTCTGCACCGGGCCGCTCATCGCGATCGGCTGCCAGATGTTCCGCGTCTGCAACAAAAATACCTGCCCCTTCGGTATCTGCACGCAGGATGAGAAGCTCAGGAAACGCTTCGCCGGAAAGCCCGAGTATGTGATGAACTACATGCGCTTTGTCGCAGAAGACCTGCGTGAGATCATGGCACACCTCGGCTTCCACAAGCTCGAAGACATGGTGGGCCGAAGCGACCGCCTGAAGCAGAAGAGCTTCACCGGGAACAGGAAGGCAGATACCCTCTCCCTCGATGCCCTGCTCTTCCGTCCGTATACAGACATCACCGTCGGTCACCATTTCATGAAGGCACAGGATCATGAGATCGAAAAGACCCTCGATATGGCCAAGCTCGTCCGCATGTGCAAGCCGGCTCTCGACGAGCAGAAGCGCGTCATCGCAAAGCTCTTCATCAAGAACACCGACCGCGTCACCGGCACCATCCTTGGCAGCGAGATCTCCCGCCGCTACGGCGATGAAGGACTGCCCGAAGACACCATATCCCTCTCCTTCGTCGGCTCTGCGGGACAGAGCTTCGGCGCCTTCATCCCGAAGGGCCTGACGCTCACCCTGGAAGGCGATGCGAATGACTACGTCGGCAAGGGCCTTTCCGGCGGCAAGATCATCATTTATCCGCCGAGAGAAGCCACCTTCCGTGCGGAAGACAATGTCATCATCGGAAACGTCGCCTTCTTCGGCGCGACAAGCGGGGAAGCCTTCGTCTCCGGCAAAGCCGGGGAACGCTTCTGCGTCAGAAACAGCGGTGCGACCGTCGTCGTCGAAGGCATCGGCAACCACGGCTGCGAATACATGACCGGCGGCAAGGTCATCATTCTCGGCGAGACGGGCAAAAACTTCGCAGCCGGTATGTCCGGCGGCGTCGCTTATGTGCTCGACCTCGATGAACGCCTGTGCAATCAAGAGCTGATCCATTTGGAACCGCTCACGGACAAAGAGGAGATCGCAGGCGTCAAGAAGCTGATCGACGCCCACTACCTCTCGACCAGAAGCCGCAAGGCGGAATCCATCCTCGCGCGCTGGGATGTCTACTACTCCCGCTTCACCAAGGTCATCCCGAAGGAATACGAGACCATGGAAGAAGCGATCAGGACAGGCATGGCCGAAGGCCTCACACGCGAAGAAGCCATCAGAAAAGCGTATGATAAGAAGTTTGGGAAATAGTGATTAGTGACTAGTAGCTAGTGACTAGTAGCTAGTGACTAGTAGCTAGGGATTAGTAGCAAGGGATTAGTGGCTGGGGATTAGGGACTGAAAATCTCTTTATCCTGTATCACCACCTCCTTCCTTTGGAAGGAGGTGCCCCGAAGGGGCGGAGGTTGGCGGCGCAGTGCCTGCAGCGGAAGTCCCACGTCATATCCATGACCCCCAAAGGCGATGCCCATTAACAGGCATCGCCTTTTTGATTGCCAAGCATACCCCGGCTGTATTATACTTGAGGATGGATACATAGCGATGATACAAAAAGAGAAATGGTGACGGCAGCTTCGTCGTCCATAGAAGAAGGGCGATGCCCGATCCCATTTTTTGTGACGGGCGATCGACCTTTCATCGTTCGCCCATCTGAATTACGGAAGAAAGGAGGGATACCATGGGACTATCGATCAAAGACATCCTGCTCTTGGACTACTTCGATGGCAAGCCGGCGCACCACAAGGTGCCACCTTATAAAGAGAGCATCTACGGGCGTGATGCCAATGACCGCATCGGAGAGCTCTTTGATGACGGCTGGATCCGCATGAGCCGTCCGCAGGAGACGCTCACCATGCTGCCGGACAAAGCGCTCTCCGATTTCCTCAAACGATACGATCTCTCCGGGGAAGGCACACACGCCGAGCTTGTGGGCCGTGTCATCGCCAAAGTGCCGGAGAAGGACTATGCTCATGGCGTCCCGAAGATCTACGTCCTTACCAAGGAAGGGCAGGCGGAGGTCGGACACCACATGGCCTACGTACTGAACGTCCGCGAGAACTACGGTCTGACCGAGGGCGAGATCGGTGAGTCGCAGACCGCTCTCTCCGCCCGCGGCGAGTCCTATACCGCCCGCGGCATCCTTTACCGCGCTTTTCAGCAGAAGATCTCCCTCTACACCATGGCAGGGGAATGGTCGAAGCTGCGCAACATGTACTATACCGTGGCGAATTTCTACATCCGCATCAAGCACAATGACTATGCACTGCCCTACCTGTACCTCGTCTTCTTCATGGATATGTCCGGTATGGGCAATAAGAACAACCTCGTGCCCTACGAGAACCTTTTCCCGACGCAGAAGGGCATGATCCTGCTCATGGATGAGATCAGGAAAGGGCTGCATATGACGATGGACGATGTGAAAGGCTCCTTCCTCTCCTCCATCGCCCGCATGGCGCCATCGCTGCCCTTCTCCTACTTCTCCCCGCAGGTCATGGCCTCCATGCTGCTCGAACGTCTCCGCGGCATTGATTTTAACGGCACGAAGTACATCTGTGACAGAAATGTCCCGGATCCTTCCTCGGGGGCGTACCACTATGTCCCCTACGGCCGGAGCGAAGCCCGCCCCGCCGCTCGCACCCGTCATATCGTGAAGCCGAAGATCATGGCGCCTCCGGTCCTGCGGATGCCCACCTTCACTGCGCCCGCCCCCTTTTGCCCGAGCGAGGCCGGAAAGCCCGAGGTAGCTCCCGCGCAGGAGATCGAGAAACCGGCTCCGCCTAAAGAAGAAAAAAAGGAGAAAGGGATTCTCGCAAAGATCAAAAAGCTGTTTTGACTGGTGGCTGGTGACTAGTGACTGGGGACTAGGGACTAGGAGACGTTAGGCTCTCCCGTATCATCATTTCGAGCGAAGCCCTCGAATCTTTTTCGTTCGCGGTCAGGCGGACCATGTTTGTAAACGCCAAACGGGAAACCTGTTATCCACAAAATCTTCGGGCATCGCCCCATATATACTCGCGGCGCTTCATTTTTTATGCGCCGCACCACCATTCCTCATTCCTCATTTGAGTAGAGCTTTCAGCCGCGATCAAGGGGCGGCACGCCCCACGGGCTAATCCGGAATCCAAACAAAAAAGCACTCCTTTCGGAGTGCTTTGCTTGGTGCGCTTGGGGGGATTCGAACCCCCGACACACGGTTTAGGAAACCGCCGCTCTATCCAGCTGAGCTACAAACGCATGAATCTTTCCTATTATAGCATGGGAGAGAACATGTGAGAAGGGAGAAGTTGGAGGGGTGGCTAGGGATGCGTGGCTAGGGATTAGGGACTTTATCCCATCTGTCTTCCATACCGCCCCTGCCCTATCCGCCCCTTCGGGGTACCTTCCCCGTAAGGGGCTGGCGATGCGGGAAAACCATCACCAGGACCCTCAGCCCCATGAAACCTTTTCCTTGGGTCATCCATGGGTGCATCTGGAGCCCTGTTTTTACAGAAAGCGTGAACTCTATGAATATCAGACATCTTACCATCGGCAGCGGACGGCCGAAGATCTGCGTTCCGCTGGTCTCTTCCACACTGGAGGATCTGGAAAAGGAATGTGCATCACTATCATCCTGTCCTTTGGATATGCTCGAGTGGCGTGTGGACTACCTCCTGAATCAGGAGGATTTCCATGCGACAAAAGATCTGGAAACTGCCTATGCGGTCATCCGCAAGCATTTCAAGGATGTGCCTCTTTTGACGACGGTGCGTACGAAGAGCCAGGGCGGGGCGCACAAGACCCCGGGCGGTGAGTACGTGTCGCTGCTCTCTCTCATCATCCGTTCGCACTGGGCGGATGTGCTCGATGTGGAGTATGGGCATGAAGTGCTCGATACGAAGGTTTTGATCAAGCAGGCGCATGAGCAGGGGATCCCCGTCTTGATGAGCTATCACAAGTTCCAGCGGGCGATGAGCGAGACAGAGCTGATCGATACGTATGAAAATATGGCGTCCTTCAAGGCGGATATTTTGAAGATCGCGGTCATGCCCCGGACGCCCCGTGATACCGCGTCGCTCCTCTCGGCGGCGGCCCGCATCCGGGAGGATCTTCCGGAGACGCCGGTCATTGCGATCGGTATGGGGCAGGCGGGTCAGCTCACCCGCATCGCGGGCAGCGATCTGGGCGCACCCATCACGTTCGCGGCCGGTCAAAAAGCCAGCGCACCTGGCCAGCTGACCGCAGCGCAGGTGAAAGCCGTGCTGGATGTGTTGTATCAATAGTGACTGGTGACTAGCAGCTGGGGATTAGGGATTAGACTAGGAGACTGGGAGACATCAGATATCAGACGACAGACATCTGACTTCTATCCTCCAGCCTTCGGGCATCGCCCTTTATAAAAATCGACGTGGAGCGGCGCTCGGGTGCTTTCATAAATCGCCTGCTTGAGATGTTCCTTCCCGCTCTCTTTCATACCGCCAGTGCCCTATCCGCCCCTGCGGGGCACCTTCCCCTAGAGGGGAAGGCTAACGATACGAAAGCAACGCTTATTTCAAAAATCGCGGCGCTTAGATCCTTCGACGCAGTTTTCCTATTTCAGATAAGCCATTTTTCTCCGCTCAGGATGACGAAATGCGCCGCACCACCCCCGTTGCACCTGCTGTGCTTCATTTTCCAGCGCCCGCTTCGTGGCCGCTATTTCATTCCAAAGGACATTCTTTATGACACAAGGCGAAAAACTTTTCATCGATGGACAATTAGAGGAAGCCTATGACGTACTGCTAAACGAAGCGTCGGAGGGAAGCGGCCGCGCCATGTACCTTTTGGGCGAATACGCCAAGCATGGCTACATCGCTCCGGCGGACAAAAAGCTGGCGAAGCGCTATGCAGAGGAAGGAAAGAAGGCGGGCGATCTGCTGGCGGCCCTGAATGTGGGCTATGCCAGCCGGCCGGGGACTCTTACGCAGAAGCGGATCTTCCGTCAGTACATGCCTCAGGTGGAAGCACTAGCAAAGACGGGCGATGTGCTGGCGATGTATGAGATGGCGGATGTGTACCGCGTCGGACTTGTCAGGAAGGCGAATGAAAAGAAGCGCTGGGCATGGAATAAAAAGTGCATGAAAGCGGGGCTTTGGCAGAGCCGCATCCGCTGGGCGGCTCGCCTCATTTTTGATCAGACGCTGGCCGCAGACATGGGCGCAGACGGAGAAGCCCTTCTGAAAGAGATCGCGGAGGAGCCGAAGGCATCCGCCGGCGAGGCGGCGCGCCTCCTTGCGGAGCACTATCTGTTTCAGCAGGATTTCAAGAGGTCTTTCTACTACAGCGAGCTTGCCGTGCGATGGAAAAATGTCTGGGGCTGGTTCTATCTGGGGCTTCATTATGCGTATGGCTACGGCGTGAAGGTGGATCTCATCAAGGCGGAGAATGCGCTGGCGAAGGCCTATGACTGGAAGAGCGAGTGCGCGGGGGACGCGGCGGCCCTTTTGGGAGAGGTGCTCTTGGAAACGACGCCGAAGCGGGGGACCGCATGGCTCCGTGCCAGCGTGAAGCTGGGCAATGTGCAGGGCATGTTCTCTCTGGGCTGCTGCCTGCAGGATGGGCGCGGCTGCAAGCAAAACATCGAAATGGCAGAGGAGCTCTTGGAGAAGGTCTTTGCCTTTCACGGCTACAAAGAAGAGGAGGCGGCGCAGCGGCTCGCACTGCTCGCGATGGATGCAGAGCGCTATGGCGCTGCGCTGAAGTACACGGTGGTCGCAGCCAAGAGCGGGCGGCCGGAAATACTGGTCCAGCTCGCGCAGCTCTACCACGTGGAAGGAGATTTCAAAGAAGCTCTTTTCTGGTACAAGAAGGCCTTTGACATGTTGCCAAGCGGCAGCCTTGCAGACCAGATCGCGCTCTGCTGCTCGCTCATGGATGAAATGAAGGAGTCCGCCGTTTGGGTCAAAAAGGCGGCGGAGCTGGGCTCGCCGCTTGGCATGCTGCACTATGCACAGTATCTTCTGGATACGCTTCCTGATACGGCGGATGCGAGTGAGCCGTTCCACTGGTTCAAGAGCTGCTACGATGCGAAGGCAGATCCCCAGATGCCGGAGGATATGCAGAGGAGCATTCGCGGCGAGGCGGCGAATATGGCCGGGATGTGCTCGTTCTGGCTGGGAGATCAGAAAGAGGCCAACGCATGGTATCAGAAGGCGTATGACCTGGGCGATGTGTACTGCCTCATCAATCTGGGAAATGGTGCGCTCCAGCAGAGGCCCCCGCAGCCGGAGGAAGCCATTCATTACCTGAAGGAAGCCTGGGAAAGAGGAGAAGAGATCTTCGAAGATCAGGTCAAAGGCGACATCGCGAGTCAGATCAGCGCCGGATACCGCATGAAGAAAGACTGGATGAATACTTTCCACTGGGCGAATCAGGCGGCGGCTCTTGATAACGAGACCGGCATGATCGATCTCGGCATGATGCATCTCTACGGGAATGGCACGCCCGTCAACCATGACGAAGGTCTTCGCTGGCTGGTCAAGGCGTATGAGAAAAAGGGGCCGCAGGCGAAAGACGTCGCGAACTATCTCGGGATCTTCTTTCAGGAGATCGGAGACATGGCAAAGGCAGAAGAGTGGTATAAAAGGTCAGCCGCCCTCGGCAGTGACTGGGGCATGATGAATCTCGGCCTTTTCTATCAGCACGGCCTCTATGGAGAGCCGGATCTGAAGCGCGCCAAGGAATGGTTTGAAAAAGCCATCGCCGTCCACGGCGATGCGGAAGCTGACGTGCGCGCCGAGCTCGAGAAGGGCTCTGCTTGCCCTGAGATCCATGATGATCCGCCCAAGGAGGCGGCGCGAGAGGAAATAGACCTCAAGTCGCTCTACATGCCGTGGCTCGCCGATATGAAGTGGAAAAAGTAAGGGACGGGCGAGATGGGCATGGCATCGCCCATTACAAAAACGGCGAAGCGATCGCGGTAGCCCCGAACCAAAAAAGGCGATGTGAAGAAATGAGGATTCATTTCTTCACATCGCCTTTTTACTTTGCTTTCATTTGGTTCAGGGTTCAAGGTTCAGGGCTCTCGTGGCGGCTTCGCCGCAATTATATATGGGGCGATGCCCGATCAAGAATCATTCTCGCCCCTTCCTCTGGAAGGGGCAGACGAGCGAAGCGAGGCGGGGTTGGCATCCCCGTGTGTGAAAATACCGCATCGAGAGCCAACCTCCGCCCCTTCGGGGCACCTCCTTCCAAAGGAAGGAGGGAGAAAAGCGGAGTGCGTTGACTGGTAACTAGGGCTCAGGGCTCTCGTGGCGGCTTCGCCGCCTTTTTTTTAGAAGATGGTATTCTCGTATCGCAGCCTTCCCCTCTAGGGGAAGGTGCCCCGCAGGGGCGGATAGGGTGACTATGGCATGAAAGACAGCTGGGATAAGGTTTCCCGGTCACTCCTATGAGAGCTGCAAGCCCCCCCGCGGCAGATGGAACGCGAAAATGAGATGATCGTTATTTCACAGTCCCCTTTTTATTTGCTCCAGTCATGATTGTAAATATCCCAGTTCTTCTGCTGCTTCAGATAGCGGATGCTGGCATCAATATCCTCAAGGAGTTTTTCCTTATCCCGGGGCAGTGTCGCCGCGAGGCGGATATAGTTCGACACATGATTGCTGCGGAAGACCATAGGATCGGTCTCTGGCAGCTCGAGATGCTCGATGATGACCTTCAGCTCCTCCATGAGGCCATAAGGGGGAAGCGGAGTGAATTTGCCGCGCTCAAACTGTGCTTTGAGCTCGCTGCCGCGGTACAGCATGAGAGAAAGCGCAGAGAGGTATGTCGGCTTGATCTCGTTGATGGCATGTGCCGTCGCGAGTGCATGCCGCATGCTCCCCGGCGCGCCCGCGATGCCGAGGATGATCATGATGGAGAGATCCATCCCCGCGGCGCGTACACGCTTTCCGACTTCAATCGACTGCTCGCCGGTGACGCCCTTGCGGATGTCTTTCAGTGTCTTCGAGTCTCCGCTTTCCATGCCATAGTAGAGCATGGTGAGGCCGGCTTCCTTGAGCTGCTTGAGCTCATCGAGCGATTTCCGGAGGATGTCGCCCGGCGCTGCATACGAGGAGACGCGCGTGAGATTCGGGAAATATTTGCGGAGCGTCTCCAGTATGCGGAGCAGCCGCTCGGTCGGAAGCACGAGCGCATCGCCGTCTGCAAGAAAGACGCGGCGCACGCCATCCCGATCGACGGAGTATGCCATCGCGATCTGGCGCATGATCTCATCATCAGAGAGCTTTTCAAATCGCACGCCGCGATACATGTTGCAGTACGTGCAGCTGTTGTGTGCGCACCCGCGGGTGACACGGAGGATGAAGCTGTCTGCTTCACTCGGCGGGCGGAAGACGGGGGTGTCCCAGTTGTCAAAAAATAAACCTGACATAGAGTTGTTCCTTTCTTTCTGTTCATGAATGGTCTACGAAAAATTTTTATCGAATAAACACATAGTATTTTTTCTATGTGAATATTGTACATGATGCTCTGTCAAAATGCAAGACGCATAGAAAAGTTTTTATATGTGATATAATGAGGGAGTTAGCAGCTAGGGACTGGGGACTGGACTAAAAGACTAGGAGACTGGGAGACGTCAGACTCTCTCGCACGGTCATTTCGAGAGAAGCGAGAACTCTTTGTCATCCGCGGCGAGGGACTCACGCTTTCCCCACATGTGCTGCGCACGTCTCCGCTTTCCTCATCTGTCTTTCATACCACCAGTGCCCTATCCGCCCCTACGGGGCACCTTCCCCTCGAGGGGAAGGCTGCGATACGGGAATACCGTCATCTAAAATGCGACGAAGCCGCCACCGGAACCCGTAGGGGTAAGTAGCTAGGGATTAGACTAGGAGACTGGAAGACATCAGATATCAGACGCCAGACATCTGACTTGTATCCTCCAGCCTTCGGGCATCGCCCTTTATAAAAATTGGCGCTCGGGTGCTTTCATAAATCGCCTGCTTGAGACGCTCCTTCCCACTCTCTTTCATACCGCTCCTGCCCTATCCGCCACTTCGGGGCACCTTCCCCTTGAGGGGAAGGCGGAATCGGAGCGGCAAAGCCGCCTCCTCAAGTTTGAAAGCAGGGATTAGGGGCGCGGGGTGACTAGTGACTTAAATGCCATTTTCAGGCATCGCCCCATTTATACATCGCGGCGCTTCCATATTTTTATGCGCCGCACCACCACTCCTCACTCCTAATTCCTCACTCCTCACTTCTCACTCAAGGGAAAATTTTCATGTCATCATGGAGCGGCACGCCTCACGGGCTCACCCTGAACCTGACAGCATACTTTCATAGCAAAGGACAACCTTATGATCATAGAAACGGCGCATGCCAAAATCAATTTCACACTTTCCGTCGGAAGCAAGCGTGCTGACGGGTATCACTCCATCGACAGCCTCATGCACAGCATTTCTCTCTCGGACCGCATCACACTGACGAAGGCGGAGGCGATCACGCTCTCCGTCACGGAGGGCGAGGCTCCGCTGGGGCGGGAGAATCTTATGGTGCGCGCCGCGGAGCGTTTCTTCGAAGAGACCGGTCTTTCCGGCGGCGTCTCCATGACGCTGGCGAAGCGGATCCCCTCTGAGGCGGGGATGGGCGGCGGCTCGTCAGATGCGGCTGCCGTGCTGCGCGGACTGGCACGGCTCTATGAGACGGATCTTTCTCTGGCGACGCTCGCCTGCTGGGGGGCATCGCTCGGCGCGGATATCCCCTTCTGTGTGGCGGCGGGGGCCGCGCGCTGTCAGGGCATCGGCGAGAAGCTGACACCGCTCACACCATGGGCGCATCTGCCGCTCGTCATCCTGCGTCCGCCGGTCTCGGTCTCGACGGGGAAGGCGTACCAGCTTCTCGATCACATGGGGAAGCGTCCCATGGATACGACGCCCCTTGCCATCGAAGCGCTCAGCGGCAGAGATCCGGGAGCACTGGCGCGCGCTCTCTCGAATGATTTCGAGGCAGGGCTGTTTCCTGTGGAGCCGATCCTTTGGGAAACGTCTGCGTATCTCAAGACACTGGGCCGGCCTGCTCTCATGACCGGTTCAGGCTCCGCTTTCTTCGTGCTGGCGAAGGATACGAAGGAACAGGCTGTGCTGGCCGGTCGGATCCGCGCCGAGCAGCCGTCATGGTTTGTGGAGATGGCGGAGACCGTCGGAAGGGACGGGGAGGATTAGGCGCTTTTTCATTTGTATGCGCCGTACCCTGCTCTTCACTCTTGTGCAAAGTTTTTTTAGAAGGAGGATCCTGATGCACGATATCATTGCCGGAAGGCGGAGCGTCCGCTTTTTCAAGAAAGACCCGATCGCAGAGAGCGATATGAAGGAGATCCTTCGTGCGGGGCAGTGGGCTCCCTCGCCGAAGAACCGACAGCCTTGGAAATTCATCGTCGTGAAGGGCATGAGCCGGGATATGATGATCCGACTGATAGAGAAGGGCATCGAGCGTTCCGAAGCCGGAGAGGGCGTCCTTCCGGGAGACAGAGGGCTCATCGCCAATGCACGCTTCACGATGGAGTGCATGAAAAAAGCACCGGTGACGGTGCTGGTGGTGAATCCGACGGGGCGCTCGGTGTATGAGGACTGGAGCGCTGCCGAGAAGATCCATGAGATGAGCGATGTGCAGGCCATCGGGGCCGCGGCGGAGAATATGGCTCTCGAAGCCGCGGCGCGCGGCATCGGAAGCCTCTGGGTGGGCAATGTATTCTTCGCCTATGATGAGCTTACGGAATGGATCGGCAAGGGCGAGATGATCCTCGCCATGTCCTTCGGCTACGCGGAAAAGGAAGGCTATCCGCTGCCGAGGAAAAAGGAGGAAGATGTCATAGAGATCCGGGACTAAGGCGGATCGTACGTATATTAGAAAAAACAAATGAGGGAAAGAACCATGGAGAATGAACTGATTTCCGTTATTGTACCCGTATATAATGTAGAAAAATATTTAGACCGATGCATTTCCAGCATCGTCGATCAGACCTACTCGGATCTGGAGATCCTTTTGATCGATGATGGTTCGACGGACAGATCGGGCGTGATATGTGATGCGTGGATGCAGAAAGATAAGCGCATACGAGTGATCCATAAGAAAAATGGGGGGGGGGAGTCTCTGCTGCCCGAAATACAGGGATAGAGCAGGCCAGGGGCGCGTTTTTGGGATTTATAGACAGCGATGACTATATCGCCCCAGATATGTATGAGTATTTGTATAGTCATCAAGTACCGGGAGGGATTGCTTCATGCGGGTTCATAGAAGTCGATGAAAGAAATCGAAAAAGAAGAAAACCGGAAGAGAAGCATTTTCTCGCGGGCGGAACATACTCATCAGAGGACATTTCAGAAATATATATGCAGCAAGAATGGGATTGCAGTTTTCGCAGGACGCCATTGCAGCTGGGAAGTTATGTGTGGAATAAATTATATGATCGAAAGATTTTCGAATCTCTGAGATTTCCGGATGGAAGAAAGTATGAAGATATTTCTGTTACCTTGCCTTCCTTTCATCAGGCGAAAGCGGTTCGTGTGCTGCCGGAATGTAAATATTATTATGTGCAGAGAGATGGCAGTATCGTACATCGGAAGGGGATCGTCAATCTGGACTTCCTGCAGGCGAGAAAGCAGATGTTGCAGCAGGCGCAGGACTATCAGTTAAAAAAAGAGACCCGAATGAAAGCGGAGATGCTGCTTGTCAGAGCCTTTTACAATGTATATCGAGACGTGCTGCGGCTACCGGCGGCGGAGGCGAAAGAGTACCAAGCCATTGCCGAGACATGCAAAAACATGGTTCATAGCGAGATGTTCAAATGCACGCCGTTTTCTTTCAAACGCCGATTTTGGCTGAAAATATGGACGGCTCCCTTGTATCAGTTCCTGTGGAAATGGAAGAGATAGATATCTGAACTGTGGACAGCATTTTTCGCTGTTTCTTACCTTCCGCCGCCTGCGTAGATAGTCGGTCGTTAGTGAGTCGGGGTGCTCCGCGACAGTTAGATCAGTATGACGGATAAGATCCGTCGTTGCGCGGCCCCCATGGATGGGGAAGGCAAGGGATTGGTGGGAAGAACGCTTAGTCCAATCCAGCTGCTAGTCATCATCTCGGTAGGAATACGTGCTTCATCACGTACATATATCCGCCATTTGAGAAGGAGACTTTTTCCGCCTGAATTTCGCCGGGTTCGCGGCTGATGAAATGGATCTTCGACAGCTCACCGGCGAGGTCGAGGTAGGTCCAGTAAGCGCCGCCGTTTTCGATCTCAAACAAGACGAAAAGATAAGGAGTGAGGCTTGAGAGCTGGCTCTTTCCTGTAGAAATCGCTTTCACAATTTCATCATGATTGAGTGACGCACCGCCCGAAAGGGCGGTGTTTTCGATTTGGCCCATCTGATGGGTGAATTCCTTCGGTACGGTGACGATGCTGAAGTAGCGGACGGGAAAGGTGTGGATGGTGGACATGATAGCTCCTTTGATACGATGAGGAATAGGAAATGGCACAGCGGCGCATCATGGATCAAAGCACCGCGGGATCTTGAGGGATAAGAGCTTGGGGCAGATTTCTCTCTGCCGATCACACTGGCAGCGGATCTTTGCTTCTCACCATCCGCTTCGTTTCCAGAAGGAAGGGATGAAGATGCACATCAGGGTGATGGACTCGAGGCGGCCGAAGAGCATGGAGAGGCAGACGACCATCTTGGAGAGGGTGGGGAGTGCGGCGTAGGTCTGTGTCGCGCCGAATTGACCGAATGCGGGGCCGACGCTGCCCATGGTGGAGAAGGAGACGCCGAGAGCGTCCAGGAAGGCGAGCCCGTCAAACATCATGATCGCAGCCCACAGGAAGGCGAGCATGATGTAGAGAAAGAAGAAGCAGAGCACGCGGTAAAGGACGTCGGACGAGTAGCGGTTTTCTCCGGCGGAGACGGCCTGAACGGCACGGGGGTGGAGGTGGAGCTTCAGCAGGGAAAAGATGCTTTTCCCGAGAAGGATGAAGCGGATGACTTTCATCCCGCCGGCGGTGGAGCCGCCGCAGCCGCCGACAAGGATCAGAAGGAGGAGGAGGAAGCGGCAGAAGTCGGGCCACTGGTCAAAGTCAGCGGCGACAAAGCCGGTGGTGGAGGAGATCGATGCAGCGTGAAAGAAGGTCTCTCTCAGCGCTGGCAGGAGGGGGGCGCCGCCCTGCAGGACGAGGGAGAGCGTCATGAGGGCCGTGGCGATGGCGACGATGGATAGGTACGTGCGGAATTCCGTATCCTTCCAGATGACGGAGACGCCGCGTTTCCATGCTTCAACATAGATGCCGAAGTTCGCGGAGGAAATGATCATGAAGAAAGCGATGACCATTTCCAGCCGCGCGTCGTGGTAGTAGGCGATGCTTTCATTTCTTGTCGAAAAGCCGCCGGTCGCAATGGTGGAAAAAGCATGATTCAGTGCGTCCAAGGGAGAAAGGCCGCAGAGAAGGTAGGAAAGGAAGCAGACAGAGGTGAAGACGGCGTACACGGCAAAGAGAGCGCGTGCTGTCTCGCGGATGCGGGGAAGCGCTTTCGATGAGGTGGGGCCGGTGCTTTCTGTCTGCATCATACGCACGGTGCCGCGCCCGGCTTGCGGGAAGAGGGCGACAAAGAAGACGATGATGCCAAGACCGCCCAGCCAGTGGGTGAGCGAGCGGAAGAAGAGAAGGCTTTCGGGGACGCGGGTGAGGTCAGGAAATACGGTCGCGCCTGTCCCGGTGAGGCCTGAGATGCTCTCGACCAGACTGTCCAAGGGAGAAAGGCTCCCGCTCACCCAGTAGGGGAGCGCATAGAGCAGAGATACGGCGATCCAGGAGAGCGCGGTGATGGCAGTCCCTTCCCGCGGCGTCAGGCTGCTTTCGATCGCCGCCCCTTTTCTTTTCAGAAATAGCGAGAGCGCTGCGGAAAGAAGCATCGGCACGAGAAAGGGAAGGATCGGGCCCCGCTCATAGAGCGAGAGCAGGAGCGGCAGCAGCAATGCCGCTCCGCTGGCCGCAAGGACGCGGGACAGCATAGAGTAGATGATTTGAATATTCATGATTTCGGGGGTTCAGGGTTCAGGGTTCAGGGTTCAGGGTTCAGGGTTCAGGGTTCAGGGGTGTGGTGGCGGCTTCGCCGCCATGTTAGATGATGGTATTCTCGTATCGCAGCCTTCCCCTCAAGGGGAAGGTGCCCCGAAGGGGCGGATAGGGCAGGGGCGGTATGAAAGACAGATG
>ERZ1034871.78-NODE-78-length-49721-cov-8.773145_pt1 | contig 49721 bp, 48 predicted proteins | sample MGYA00520631_ERZ1034871 | MGnify/ENA primary metagenome ERZ1034871 (study PRJEB33766, sample SAMN09781721) | gut metagenome | biome: gut microbiome | host: Homo sapiens | place: Madagascar | study: EMG produced TPA metagenomics assembly of the PRJNA485056 data set...
ATTTTTTTCTCCTTTTTTATCCGTTGTATTTGTTAAGTGTATTCTACATTTATTTTTATTCATTTTGAATATATACAGTTGACCACAAACTGTATATTATTTACATATTGCCAACGAAAATACGTAAAATATTTACCTTTTGTCAATTTTTTCGTATTTTTGTACAAAAAAAGTGCATGTTTCCTCTATTTTAGAGTCAACATGCACATGTTCTATTTTTGCTTATTTTCTAAATTTTCTTCAAATTCTTGCATAGATAAAGTTCCTGTCAGTACATCAAAAATGGTTTCTGTAAAATAATCCTTTTGTTCGGCTGACCAAATATTATTCGGAACCTCTATTTTTTCGTCTGCATCAAGAACAAGTGTAGCTGCTTGATACAATCTACTTTTATTTTCCTTATAAGATTCCAAAGATATATCTGGATTTGCCGGAATTTGCTCTGTCTTTTCAAGAATTTGTGTCTGAACCTTCTTACTAAGCATGTACTTCAAAAATTTAACTGCTGCTTTTTCTTTTTCTTCATTCCCACTATTACCTAAAACGTACCCTAAGCTAGAAGATATACATGACATTGATTCTCCCTTGTCCGTTGGTAAGAGCGCATATTTAGCATTAATTTGCTTTGAAATCATTGGCGCTCCCCATACTCCATTAATATAAATTGCCAATTTTCCCTCATTAAAGAGCTTTGTTTCGTCCCGATAACTATACTTAGCGTTTTCAGAAATAGATGAATTATACATTCGTTTCATCCGATCTATTGAATCGCTGAAACTTTTATCCTGAAATATGATATTATGTCCTTCAACTCGAGACTTCTCACTTCCGGCTAACATATGATCCATACAGTATAAGTATCCCTCTCCTGATGGTTTGAGTGCTTTTACTTCACTTTCCTCTTCTAACGCCCACTCACCAATCTGGTCGCACATTATTTGAAACTCATCCCAGTTTTCCGGAACACTCTCAATCCCTGACGCCTTTAAAATATCTTCATTATACCAATACCCTCCACTCAGAATCAGTACATCCGCTACTGAGTATAATTCTCCATTTTCTGTACTCCAATATTGTTTATTTACTTCTGATATACTATCAGCAAGTTCTTGATCCTGTTGCATATATGGATAGATATCTAATGCCATATTATTTTCAATCATAAAATCATAGATACTGTTTTCACCAATTCCACTAAAAGATACAATATCTGGTATTTTACCGACCATTATCATATCTTCTACTTTTCTCATCATATCTTCTCTTGTTGGCATAGAAATCATCTGTAAATTAATATCTGGGTTTTCTTCCTGAAATTCTTCATAAATCTCTCTCATTGCAACATGATCTTCTTCTGTGCCTCCCCAGGCATGAATCAACGTAATAGTAACACTGTGATTGCTCTCTTTTCCACACCCTTCTAAAATACAACCAACTCCTAAAATTAGCATTAGGGTAATTAGCTGTTTAGTAGTTTTTTTCATCTTTCCCCTGCTTCCTAAATTCTTTAGGTGAAACCCCAGTAATTTTTTTAAACATCTTCGAAAAATATCCTGCATCGTCAACTCCAATCGCTTCCGAAATTTCATAAGTTTTCATATCTGTATTTAAAAGATATTCCTTTGCCGCTTCTATTCGAAGATTTAATATTGTATCAAACAGATTTATTCCTGTTTTATTTTTATAAAATCTACTTAAATAACTCCTATTTACATGTAATTCATCTGCAATCTCATCCAATGATATTTTATTTTTAAAATTTTGTTCTACATACTGATCGATCTGCTGAAGGAGCGTTCTTTGTTCTGATACAGCACTCTCCTCTTTCTCAATTTCTTTCTTTAGTTGAGTTAATTTTCCCGTTGCTTTTTCTAATGCTTCTGGAAGTTCATCCATAATGGATATCTTCAAAACGTACTCACATGCATTATACTTGATCGCAAATTTGGCATAATCAAAATCTGAATATGCTGTTAATATTATCACCTGTGTTTCCGGTCTAGTTTCATATAAATATTTACACACTTCTAAACCGTTTACCCCCGGCATCTGAATATCTGTGATCACTATATCTGGAGATTCATTCTCTATACATTGGATAAGCTCTTGTCCGTCCTCAAGAACTGACACCAAATCGCAATTCATTTTCTCCCAATTTATCAACTTTTTTAATGCTTCCCTTATATATCCTTCATCATCCGCCGCTACTACTTTCCACATGGTATTTCCCCTCTTTCTGCCGGAAGAATTATTTCAATTTTTGTTCCTTTTCCTTTCTCACTCCAAATGTTAAATTTATAATTATCACCATATAAAATTTGTAACATTTTCCGAGTATTTTCAAATCCTGTATGAGTGTGATCTATCTTCTCCGGCTGTTGAACTTCTTCTGTCGGTTTCTCATTCATTTTTTCATAATCAATTCCAACACCATTATCCTCAACAATAATATGAAGTATTTTGGAAGTTTTCTTTTGTTTTTTTATTTCATCATTCTCTTCAATGAAATTCTCCTCATACATGCATACCCTTATGATTCCACTTTCCTTTTTGGGTTCCAAACCATGCGACACAGCATTCTCCACAAGCGGTTCAATCAAAAGTCTTGGAATCAGATTCTCTTTTATTTGCTCGTCTTCTATATTGATTTCATAAGTTAATTTATCTTGATAGCGTTCCTTTTGCAAAAACAAATAGAATTGAACAATTTCCAGTTCTTCTCTCACTTTTATTCTTATTTCTTTTTCACGGAAAATCTTTCCCTGCATTAGTTTGGAAAAAGCATTCAAACTTTCATATAACTCCTCATTCCCAGCCATTTTTGCCTTTAAACTGAGCATTGCAAGAATATTAAACTGAAAATGAGGATTAAGCTGAGACTGTAAATATTTCACCTGTGATTGCGTTGCCAATAACTGTTTTTCATATACTTCCGTAATCAGGTATTCGATTCTATCTGCCATTTCATTGAACACCTGTCCGATATCATGGAATTCCTGTATAGAAGAATCCTCCATTCTTACGTTCAATTCCTTTCTTCCAAATGCTCGAATATTGGCGATCATTCTAGCTGCAGGTTTTGTAAAACGATAACTGATTCCATAAGATACCAAAAAAGTCAATATTAATACAATTACCAATCCCACTAAAAAGATAATTAGTGTCGGACGTAAGATTGCCAGAATATTATTCTGTCCCACTGCGATAATCGTTCTTAATCCAAAACCACTCGCATCAGCACTGACAATTACTTTCCTTCCTTCCATATTCTTATTTCCACTCCAAGATACAACTTTTTCTTTCAATAGATCATTTTGTGTTGCATCTCCCCCTGACACTAACATTAAATTATTGTGCGACAATATACTCCATGAATAATCCTGATAACCTTCTATATCTTCAAATATTCCCTCTATTGCTTCAAGACTAATTTGGGCTATACCAATGCCCTTTTCTTTCATATCATCATCATATATGCGAAAAAGAATATTAAGATTATCACTATCCGTTACACATGCATATTGATTTCTATCTTTCTTGAACCATTGTTGCATATTTGTATAAGATTTTTCCTGTTGCTTCTCAGAAGCTAACGTAATTGCATAGTAATATTCCTTGATACACTGATCCCAGTTATTGAATAAATAAACACTCGTAACAAATGGCAGTTGTTGATTCACTTGATTTCTGTCTGCAAACAACTCCATACTATACATTAATTGTTCTTTTGCGATATCTGCATCATACGAATCTGTTCGAAAAAATTCCCCCAATAAACTGTTATGCCTTATAGAAATTGCCCCATCTTCTATAAACTGCAGATGAGATTGATATTGTTGAGTAGTATTATTAAGCACATATTCTATATCTTCCTGCGTATTTTTGAAAAAAAATGAGAAAAAGACATAACAAACTGCTATCGCAACCAGCAGTAATGTAACTACTGATGCGAGCAACATAAATACTGTTAGCTCGTTCTTTAAAGTATGTCTTTTTCTCATTTTTCTTTTCCCCATTTTAATGAAATGTTTATATCTATTCGGCTTTCTCACAGATATAACCATGCTTTATGCATTACTTTTCATAATAAACTCACTAATTTTTTATATACTAACATACCCAACAGGAACAGTCGAGTAATTTCTATTTGAACTTAATAATTATGTGATTTTGATACAAAAAAGCCATTGAATTACTTTTGTAATAATTGCAATTCAATGACTTGTGTTTTTTTATGATCAGCCGAGAAGTTCCATGATCTCCTCTTTTGTGAATACTACAGAATCCATTCCCTCGCCCTCAAGCACCTGCTCGGCAAGCTTTTTCTTTTTCTCCTGGATATCAATGATCTTCTCCTCGATCGTACCCTGGGAGACGAGTTTGTAAACTGTCACGACATTCTTCTGCCCGATACGGTGTGCGCGGTCGGTTGCCTGATTCTGCACGGCAACGTTCCACCATGGATCATAGTGGATGACAATGTCCGCTGCGGTGAGGTTCAATCCGGTTCCTCCTGCCTTTAAGGAGATGCAGAACACCGGGACATCATCTTTGTTGAAGCTGTCTACCATCTGCATACGTTTTTCCTTATTGACGGAGCCGGTGAGCATGTAATAATCAATGCCCAGCTTTTTCAGCTGTTCCGCCAGACGGTCTAACATGGTCGTGAACTGGGAGAATAACAGCACCTTGTGTCCACCGTGCACTGCGTTCCCGATCAGGTCCATACACATCTGGACTTTTGCGGATTCGCCCTTGTAATCTTCGAATAAAAGTGCCGGATCACAGCAGAGCTGACGCAGTTTTGTAAGCTCTGCAAGAATCTGGATCTTATTGGACTTAAATTCCGCCTCGCTCTTGCCGTCTAACATCTGCTTCATCTGCTGTACATGCGCATCATAAAGAGCCAGCTGTTCGCCCTCCATCTTCGCATAAACATTCTCTTCGAGTTTTTCCGGAAGATCTTTTAATACATCACCTTTTAACCGGCGCAGGATAAACGGACGGATCATGCGCTGTAAACGCTCCATCTTGTTCTCATCTTTGTTCACAACGATCGGTGTCTCAATCTCCTCACGGAACTTCTGGTATGTATACAAAAATCCCGGCATCAGGTAATCAAAGATACTCCAAAGCTCACTTAAGCGGTTCTCGATCGGTGTACCGGTCAGCGCCAGCTTAAAGGCTGCCGTGATCTTCTTGACGCCTTTTGCCGCCTGCGTTCCGGCATTTTTAATATATTGAGCTTCATCAATGACCTGGACTGCAAACACAATGTTTTTGTAATACTCCACATCACGTTTTAACAGATCATAGGATGTGATGAGGATCTGTCCATCCGTGGTGTGCCGGATGATATCTTTTCGTTCCGGTGCACTTCCTGTGATCGTTACAGTCTCAAGTTCCGGTGCAAAACGTTCAATCTCTTTCTGCCAGTTATAAACTAAAGATGCCGGACATACAATAAGTGATCTGCGGCGCTCCTTCTCCCCGGCATCATAATCCTGACGCTCTGCCAGAAGAAGGCTTATTACCTGAAGCGTTTTTCCAAGTCCCATATCGTCCGCAAGGATTCCGCCAAAACCGTTCTCCCGCAGCGTTTTCAGCCAGAGAAAACCGTTTTTCTGGTAGTTTCTCATAACATTTTTCAGGGAATCCACCACCTCATAATCGCTGTCCTCGATGGTCTTCATGTTCCGCACCATGCCTTTGAATTCCCTGTTTTTCTCGATGGACAGCAGCTGGTTATTTTTCAGTGCTGCATCCAGATACATAGCGCGGTATTTTGGGATCACGACCGTTCCTTTTTTCAGGCTTGCCTCGGTAAGCTGTAAGTCCTCACTGACTTCTGCAAGCGCACTGATCCCATCCTCTTTGATATCTAAGAAATCCCCGTTTTTCAGACGGATATACTTTTTCTTTCTGTCGTACTTGGAAAGCAGATATGCCAGCTCCTCGGAGGACATCTCATCGGAGTGTACCTTTAATTCCAGAAGGTCACTCTTTAAGGAGACACCCACGGATACGCTCGGCGCATTGACCACTTTCATATTGCGGAACTTGTCCGATGTGTAAATTGCCATAAAATGGCTCAAACGCTGCAAGCCACCTGCCACGAGCTGATAGAGCAGATCTTCGTCTTTTGCAATGACAAAAAATGTCTTCGAATGGTCATACTCATTGAAATATGGCTCCACAAGGCTCTTGATGCGCAGCTCCTCTGACAGATCACGCACCTCGCCCGGTTCTACTTTGGCAAGCACGTTGTATTTATTATCTCCATATACTGCGACCAGCTTCGCTCCGACAACATCCATTGCCTGGCGGTCCAGATATAACTCGAATTCCGGCTTCGGCGGAACATAAAGTGCCTCGTCAAATCCTTCCGGGATCACATCGAAGCTCTCCCGCACCATCGGCAGAAGATCTCTGCAGAACATTGCGAGCTCTTCTGCTGCAATATAGCAGTCTCCCCCTACCTGGCGGTGTAAAAACTGGAAGAAGTCTGATACTTTTCCTTTTAACAATGGCTCTCCGAGGAAAATCTCCCCATCCTCATAAAAGTAATAATACTTGTCGCCCTCGATCATCGGCAGATCTTCCATGCAGAGAAACGCTCCCGCGCTTCCACCTTTCAGCGTCAGTTTTGGTTTGCGTTTTGTTCCATTATAGATGTAGCTTTCATTCATATCATAACCGATCGTTGCATGAAAAGGAGTTCCTTTCACCGCTTCTAAAAACCGGTCGATCCCCACACCATCAAGCTCCATGGTACGCTCATAGCCGCCGGTGTAGGCATAATAAGCATGGAACTTACTCTGGCGCTTTTTATCATCATCCTGCTGCTGCATAAACCGGATCAGGCGCTTTGCATCCTCCGAAAAAGCTTCCATGTGATGATAAAAATCAAGTTTTTTGCCGTAATGCACTTTCTCGTTGACCTGAACGGAATGTAAAAACGCAGAAATATTTTTTAACACATACTTTGTTTCCATTCCGATCTTAAATTCCAGTCTTGCATAGCCGTAATCCATCTCAAAGTAAGGTTCTAACTCTACTTTTCCATAAATGGTTTCCGGCAACATATATTTGGACGTTGCACGCATGGAATACTGGCTCAGCAGATTTTTCAACGGCGCTGCCGTCTCCATCTTCCCCACCGGACGTTCCCCTGCTTCCGGTGTCTCCGTGCTCTGTCCCCGTTTTAACCTGAGAATCTCCATTGGAGTTCTCTTGTTTACATAATTCAAAAGCATTGCCACACAATGCTTGCACATCCCCTCATAATTATAAAAAGCCTCACATCCGCAGTTGCAGTTCGTTACGTCTCCGAACTCCTCGTCGATAGTGGCTGTCACTTCATAATACTCCTGATTGATTCCACGAACTTTTGCCCTGACATCTGCCACTGGCAGCTCATCCACTAAATACAACTCATAGGAAAAATCAAAAACCCCCGCCGTCTCATACAGCTCTTTCCCTCTCCGGTACGCCGCCGGATATACTGTCTCTTTAATGTCTGATACGGAAAACATATAACTACTTACTCTGTCCTTTCATTTTCATTGGTACTGTCGTTATGACTGTCTTTCTATAATAACACAAAAATGGAAAAGACTGCTATAGTTTTTTCTTTGAATTTTAATTTTCACGTTTTTTTGATCTTTTTATATGTTTTTATCACGTTTTTCACAGCTAAATCACATATTTTTTCACGTTTTTATATAAAATAAGCCTCCGATATAAAATCAGAAGCTCATCTTTTCTAATTATTTTAAAAACGTCACCTTAATCTCCGTACCGGCACCCTCCTCACTTTCCAGAGAAATCTGCGCCTCATGCTGCGCTACGATATGCTTTACGATGGCAAGCCCCAGTCCTGTGCCGCCGGTCGATTTTGAACGGCTCTTGTCCACGCGGTAGAAACGTTCAAAGACTCTCTTCTGCGCTTCTTTTGGGATACCGATCCCTGTGTCTTTCACGGTCAGCATCGGGTGTCCATTCTCCGTGCCCGTCATGATCATCACTTTCCCACCCTTTTTATTGTAACGCACCGCATTGCTGCACAGATTGTAGATCAGTTCGTCGATCAGGTTTCTGTTTCCCCTGATCTCAGCGGAATCTCCCTGTACTTCCACCGTCACCTCGTTCTTTTCCGCCGGGATCTCCATCATTGCCTGACAGTTTAACGCCATCTCATGGAGGTCTAACGTCTCAAACTCGATCTTTGTGTCGTCGCTGTCTAACTCGGAAAGCTTGATGATATCATTGATCAGATATTGCAGACGCTCCGCACTCTTATGGATTTCCGTGGCAAAATGAATGGTATCCTCCCCGCTTGTCATTCCACTTGCAATCAGTTCTGCATAACCGGAAATCGCGGTGAGCGGCGTCTTTAATTCGTGGGAAACATTTGCGGTAAATTCCTGACGCATCTGGGAATGTTTTAAGATGTCCACATGCTGCTGCTTGATGGTCGCAACAAATGGCTTCATCTCATCGTAAACATCATTTTCTTCCAGCAGCACAATATTGTCCGCCATCTTTTCAATCGGTGCCACAAGACGTTTGGTAAGCCGGTGTGCAAGAACTGTACATAATACAAATACGCAGAATCCCACAGACAACGTGAGATATACCATCTTGATGATCAGACTGTAGATGCTGTTACTATCTTTTCCAATACGCAGAACTTTTCCGTCATCTGTTCTCATTGCATAATAAAAAGTATGTTTTGTGGACGTAGTCGATTTCCGCATTGCACGCCCCTCTCCGGCTGCCAATGCAGAAACGATCTCCGGACGTTCCCTGTGATTTTCCATCTTCGACTCGTCTTCCATGCTGTCATAGATGACGGTTCCATCCTCATTGATCAGCGTGATACGCAGCCCATCTTTATTCAGATTATAGTTGATCTCATCCGGCAGATCCTCCGGTTTCATCATGGAGATCACATGGGCATTTGCCTTTAAATCGTCAAAAATCTGTTTTTTCAATATATCATAAAAAAGTACCATGGCGCAGATTGCCATGACAATAATTGCAATTGCTGAGATCAGCATAAATTTGCTGTTGATTTTCTTTTTCATCCTATCACCGTCTTACGCCTGTCCTGCCTTTTTCCTGCTCCTTAACGGACGTCACTCCACCATGTAACCAACATTGCGCACTGTCTTGATATGGCTTCCCGCCTCTCCAAGTTTCTGTCTCAATGTCTTGATGTGCATATCGACTGTCCGGCTCTCACCCTCATAGTCAAACCCCCACACCTGGTTCATGATCTTATCCCTTGACAACACGATTCCCTTGTTGATGACAAGGTATTTTAAAAGTTCAAATTCTTTGTAGGTGAGTTCACACAGTTCTCCATCCACGTAAACGGCGTGTTTATCATTATCCACCAGAATATTCCCGTAGGAGATCTGTGATTCTTCCTGCGTATTCATCGTTCTGCGCAATAACGCTTTGACACGGGAGATCAGTTCCATCACACCAAACGGCTTGGAAATGTAATCGTCCGCTCCGAGGTCTAACCCTTTTACTTTGTCAAGCTCGGATGTTTTTGCCGTCACCATAATAATCGGCACTTTTGCTGTGTTTTTATCTGCACGGATTTTGGTCAGAATATCAAGTCCATCCTCATTCGGAAGCATGATATCTAACAAGATCAGAGCCGGGACTTTGCTCTCTAACCGCTTGAAAAGGTCTGCCCCACACTCAAATTCCTCTACCTGATATCCGCTGTTTTTTAACGCATAGCGCTCGATCTCGCGGATATTTACATCATCTTCTACTATATAGATTGTTGCCATAGCCGTTTCCTCCCACTGTTCGCTTTGTAAATAAATTATAATACAGCCTGCTTTGTTTTTTCCATAAGTCTTTCCCGGATTCACGAAAAATTCGCAACACAAATATTGTGCTGCGAATTTCTTCCCAGATTTAATCTATCTCATATTTTTGTTCGAATTCATTTTCCAGTTTTGTAAACTCTGCACTCTCTTTTTCATCCATCTGCTCTGTAAAACTGTGTTCCTCCAGACCGGTATCATTTAACTGCATCATATATACTGCGATATTGGAGCAGTGATCGGCAACACGCTCGTAGTTCATGGCAAGATCCGAGAGTACCAGTCCAAGTCCGATCGTGCATTTTCCCTTGCGCAGACGCTTCATATGATGTTTTTTTACCGTTTTATTCAGGCCGTCAATGACTTCCTCTAACGGTTCCACGGAACGCGCAAGTGGAATATCGGTATTGATAAACGCTCCGGTCGTTCTCTCTAAGATATCCCGCACGGCTTTGGAGTAAATGTTCATCTCCTCCTCCGCTTTCTTAGAAAACTTTGCATCCTCTTTCTGCATCTGCTGTACACATTCTACCACATTTACCGCATGATCGGAAATTCTCTCGAAATCCGTCAGACAGTGTAAAAGTGAAGTTACCCGCAGACTGTCCGTATAAGAGAGATCGCCGCTGTTTAATTTCGTCAGATAGGCGCTGATCTTATCATCATACACATCTACGCGGTTTTCTTTTGCGATCACTTCCGCAAATTTCCGATCCGATGGCTCTTTGATACATTCCATTGCCTCGATAAAACTGTTTTTTGTGATCTCTGCCATCTGGTTTACTAACGTTTTACACTGCTCGATCGCAAATGCCGGACTGCTCACAAAACGCTCGTCTAAAATGGCAAACACATCTTCTTTGGCAGATTTTTCCTCGTCAGATTCCGGGATTGTAAGGTAAGCCAGTTTTTCCAACCCACGGATAAACGGAAATAATACTACAGTTGTAAATACATTAAAAATACTGTGGATCAGTGCGATCCCTGCAACTCCTACCGTCTCCCCGACAAATTCAAAACGAAAGATTGCATTTCCGATATAAAATACTGTAAGGAATAATAAGGTTCCGATAATGTTGAAATATAAATGCACGAATGCGGTTCTCTTTGCGCCCCGGTTTGCACCGATCGCTGAGATCATCGCTGTGACACAGGTTCCGATATTTTGTCCTAAGATAATCGGAATAACCGAACCGTAAGTAAATGCTCCTGTGACAGACAATGCCTGCAGGATACCAACAGAAGCCGAAGAACTCTGAATGACTGCGGTGAGCAGCGCTCCTGCTAACACGCCGAATACCGGATTGTTGAACATCGTCAGAATATCCGTAAACTCCGGCACATCCGCAAGCGGCTTTACTGCATCGCTCATTGTCTCCATACCAAACATTAAGATTGCAAATCCAAGTAAGATTTCACCGATATCTTTCTTTTTGTCCTTGCCGGACATATACATAATAATACCGATCAGTGCGAGAACCGGTGAAAAAGAGGACGGTTTTAACATACTGATCAGGAAATTGGAACTCTCGATCCCGGTCAGGCTCAAAAGCCATGAGGTAACTGTCGTACCAATGTTTGCACCCATGATGATCCCGATCGCCTGCGACAGTTTCATGATGCCCGAATTTACGAAACCGACAACCATGACCGTCGTAGCTGAGGATGACTGGATCACAGCTGTCACACCGGCTCCAAGCAATACCGCTTTAAACGGATTCGAGGTCAGGCTCTCTAAGATACGCTCCAATTTTCCGCCGGACATTTTTTCAAGACCGCCACCCATAACACTCATTCCATACAGGAACATTGCCAGACCGCCGATCATTGTCAGAATTCCAAAAATATTCATAATCTCTCCCTTACATAGACATATACTAGGTTATTGTTTACATTTCGATTCCATATTATAAACTACATGTAAATCTTATGTCGGTTTTATGTAAAATCTATGTAAAATCGCAATCAGGAGTCTTTTAGCATACCTTTTTTATGTCTGTAAGGGAAAAGTTTTCTTAAAATTTATTCGTCCTCGTGTTTTCCGGTAATAGAATAGATCACCCATTCTGCGATGTTGGTTGCATGATCTCCGATCCGCTCAAAATATTTTGCAACCATCAGCATATCCGTTGCCATCTCACCATTTTTTACATTCTCATTGATTTTTTGAATGAGTTCTTTCCTGAAACTGTCAAAAAGATCGTCCACCACATCATCACGGTTGATGACCCAGCGTGCCAGTTCGAGATCTTTGTTGACAAAAGCATCCACGCTCTTGATGACCATATCGGTTGTCTCTTTTGCCATCTCTTTGATCACTTCCATATTAATGGCGCTTTTTTCATAATCGGAATCTGCCATTAAAATGGTCATCTCCGAAATATCCGCTGCATGATCCCCGATACGCTCCATGTCCGTGATCATTTTTAACGCTGCGGAAATTAATCTTAAGTCTTTTGCTACCGGCTGCTGTTGAAGCAGCAGTTTCATGCAGAGAGCTTCGATCGTTTTCTCCTGCTCATCTACTTCCACGTCAAATTTGATCGCCTGCTCTGCTTTTTCTATATCCTGCTTTACCAGTGCTGATATCCCCATCTCAATCGCCTGCTCGATCAGGCTTCCCATCTGGATCAATTCATTATTTAATTCTAATAACTGTCTGTCAAATCGGTTTCTCATATCATTCTCTCCTTTTTATTTATGTCAACCAAAACGTCCTGTGATATAGTCCTCGGTACGTTTATCCTGTGGAATTGAGAATAATTTTTCTGTCTCGCCAGCCTCGATCACCTCTCCTAATAAGAAGAATACGGTTTTATCCGAAACACGCACAGCCTGCTGCATATTGTGTGTGACCATGACGATGGTGTACTGTTTTTTCAGTTCAATGACAAGATCCTCGATCTTGGATGTTGAGATCGGATCAAGTGCGGAAGTCGGTTCGTCCATTAGGATGACTTCCGGTTCCACTGCCAGTGCCCTTGCGATACATAATCTCTGCTGCTGTCCACCGGACATACCGAGTGCGCTTTTTTTCAGACGGTCTTTCACTTCATCCCAGATTGCTGCATCACGCAGGGATTTTTCCACGATCTCATCTAATTTTGCTTTGGAGCGGATACCGTGGGTTCTCGGTCCATAAGCAATATTGTCGTAAATACTCATCGGGAATGGATTTGGCTTCTGGAATACCATGCCGACTCTTTTTCGTAAAAGATTGACATCCATCCCCTTATAGATGTCCTCGCCATCTAACAGGACATTTCCTGTGATCTTACATCCTTCCACCAGGTCATTCATTCTGTTCAGGCTTTTTAAAAAGGTCGATTTTCCACAGCCGGATGGTCCGATAAAAGCTGTGATCTCGTTTGCATGGATGCTCATATTGATATCTTTCAACGCATGAAAATCACCGTAATATAAATCAAGGTTTGAAATTTTAAATTTTTCACTCATATTGTTTCCTCGTTTTTACTTCTATTTTAAATCACTGTGTATCTTTGCTCTTATATATTTCCAATACGTCATTGATTGATTTTGTTATATGCCTACTTCGTAGCAGCTTCTAATTTTCTTGCGATCAGGGAAGACAAACCATTGATCAGCAATACCACGATCAGAAGGACGACTGCTGTTGCATATGCCTCATTCGTGTGAAGTCCCTCTCTCGACAGTGAATACATATGAATCGCAAGAGTTCGTCCGGAATCCATGACGCCTGCTGCCTCCGCAACAGTTCCTGCCGTATAGATCAGTGCCGCTGTCTCTCCTACGATACGTCCGATCGCAAGGATGATACCGGACAAAATACCCGGAATCGCCGTTGGAAGTACGATTTTAAAGATGGTACGGAGCTTTCCTGCGCCAAGTCCGAAGCTTCCCTCACGGTACATATCCGGCACACACAAAAGTGCCTCCTCTGTCGTTCGCATAATAACCGGGAGCACCATGATCGCAAGCGTTGCCGCGCCGGCTAACATGGAATATCCCCAATGCAATGCTGTCACGAAAAACAACATACCGAACAGTCCATAGATAATGGATGGGATACCGGTCAATGTCTCTGCCGTGATACGCACCAGCTCAACGAGTTTATTTCCTTTTTTTGCATATTCCACAAGATAAATTGCCGCTCCGATTCCAAACGGAACAGAAAAAAGCAGTGCGAGCAATACCATTGTGATGGTGTTGATGATCGCCGGCATCATTGACACGTTATCGGAATTGTAAGTCAGTGCAAACAGGCTTGGTCTTAAATACGGAACACCGTGGATCAAAATATAGCCCACCAGATAAACAAGCACTGTCACGGTGATCACTGCCGAGGCTCCCACCAGAAGCAGTATAATAAAAGATCCCGGATGTTTTTTATAAGATTTCAATCTGTCTTTCCACGACAGTTGATTGATCGGAGTGATATTTTTTTCCATACTGCCTCTACTCCTTTCCTCCACGTTTCAAAATAGAAAACGATATATTAATAATAAGAATAAACACAAACAGAACTACACCTGTAGCAATCAATGCTTCCCTGTGAAGATCCGTGGCATATCCCATCTCGAGTACGATATTCGTTGTGAGTGTACGCACACCTTTGAAAATACTGTCCGGCACTCTCGCCTGATTGCCGACTACCATCATGACTGCCATTGTCTCACCGAGCGCACGTCCTACGCCGAGTACAACTGCTGCAAACACACCTGATTTTGCTGCCGGAACAACAACCGTAAAGACACTTCTCTCATGTGTGGCTCCCAGTGCGAGCGCTCCCTCATAATAGCTCTCCTCCACTGCACGGATGGATGACTCGGACACGCTGATAATTGTAGGTAATATCATGATTCCAAGTAACAAGGCTGCTGTCAAAATACTCTGTCCATTGCCTTTGAAATGCTCCCTGACAAACGGAACCATAACAACCAGTCCGAAGAATCCATAAACTATAGAAGGGATTCCAGCCAGCAGATCAACGATCGGTTTTAATACCTTGTGTAATCTGTCCGGACAGAAACGTGCCATGAAGATAGACATCAGAATTCCGATTGGTACTCCGATGATCAAGGCTCCGCCTGTTACATAGATACTTCCCAGAATCATCGGGAAGATACCATATAAGCCGTTGCCGGGTTTCCATTTTGTTCCTCCGAGGAAGTTGGCAAATCCAATCTCTTTCATTGCCGGAACCCCGTTTGCGAACAGGAACACGCAGATCAGTACAACTGCTACAATGGAAATAATGGCGGTAAACAGAAATACATATTTCATTACAATTTCTTTTAATTTATTGATATTCATATTCATGCCAGCTTATTTTTATTTACTCTGCAAGTTCATCCCAGCTTGTAACATCTCCAACATAGACACCTTTTACCTGATCGGATGTAAGGTTTGCTGTTGGGTTGTCAAGATTTACGACCACTGCGATACCATCCATAGCGATTGTTGTTGCGGTAAGTCCCTGCTCTGTCTCAGAATCTTTTAATTCACGGGAAGCCATACCGATATCACTTGTACCTGCTGCTGCGTCTGTCATACCTGTTGTGGAATCACTCTCCTGAATCTCGATCTCTGCACCGGAGTTTACGGCTGTGTAAGCTTCTTTTAATTTTTCCATAACTGGTGTTACAGAAGAAGAACCGCTGACTGTCACTTTACCAGTTGCTCCGTTGGATTCGAATGCTGCCGCATCATCAGAACCGATATATCCGTTCTCTGTGATGACTGCCTGACCTTCTGCACTCATAATGTAGTTGATGAAATCCTGTGTGATGTCGCTTGCTTCACCTTTTGTTGCGATGTTGAATGGTCTTGCAATCGTGTATGTACCATTTTTGATATTCTCTACTGTTGCTTCTGCTCCGTCAATGCTGACCGCTTTTACAGTGTCATCTAAAGAACCAAGGGAAACATAACCGATCGCATACTCATCACTTGCTACAGATGTAAGCATTACGGATGTGCTGTTTGTGATGATCGCTTCCTCTGTTGTGTTGTCCACTTTATTTCCGTCTGCATCTTTTTCTTCGATTCCAAATAATTCGATGAATGCACCTCTTGTACCGGATCCATCCTCGCGGGATAATACATTGACATATTCACTTGCATCAAAATCTGTTGTAGCTGCCGGTGCTTCCTCTGCTGTTGTATCTGCTGTGGTATCTGCTGTGGTATCTACGGATGTACTGGTGTCTGCTGTATTATCAGAACCACATCCTGCGATCATGCTGACTGCTAACATTCCTGTTACGAATAAACTGATTACTTTCTTTTTCATTTTGATTTTCCTCCAAATCTTTATGGGATCTTGCGTTTCCCATCTTTGTTTTTTGTCTCTGTCTCATTGACAATGACTACTTTAAAGCCAGCGTGTAAAATCTAAATATCTTCCTTTGTAAAACGTCTGTAAAATGATGGTAAACAAAAAAAGTTCCGGAAACCATCTGGTTCCCGGAACTTTTTTCATCCCATATACAATTAGTCTCTCTTCACTGCCGCCCTGATCAGATGTGCCGTTCCTTTGATCCGGTGTCCATTTGCCATCTCTGTTAAGGCTCTCGCCATCTCCATTGTGACAAAACCACCTGTCATTTTTGCATACCCACGGATTGGCATATTGTAGTTGAACAGAACATTTAAGTTCGGTTTTCCCTGCCACTCGCTGATCTTAAGAAGTAATTTCAATACTCCGTAGAACAGTTTGCCAAAGATACCTTTTCCGTAATAAAGCTGGCACACTGCATCGTTCATCTGGATCTCACCGCTCCAGCTTCCATCCGGGATCTCTCTTCCATAAAGTTCTCTGTACTCAATATCATCTACATTTTCAATCTTACCGCTGAAATACTCCGGTAAAATCTCTTTGCTGTAACCACCGTCTGCCACAGTTCCGGCAATTTCCAAGCTGCCTTCTAATACCATGGTATCTGCATCCGTTCCTACCATAATCTGATAATTGCCGGATTCTACTTCCCATGTATCCGTTCTTGTGTCATAGAAACGGAAGGTCTTGTCATCAAATGCAATATGCACGGATTTTTCCTCGCCAGGAGCTAATGTCACTCTCGCAAAACCTTTTAACTCACGGACCGGACGGAAAATTGTCTCGGACTGTTTTCCGACATAAAGCTGCGCAATTTCTGTTCCTTCCACATCTCCGGTGTTTTTGATCGTGAAGGTCACGCCGTCTTTGTCAACGGAGAAATTGCTGTATGCAAAAGTTGTATAACTCAATCCATAACCAAATGGGAAACGGACTTTTTTGCCGACCGTTGTATAATAACGATATCCCACATAGAGAGCCTCGCGGTACTCGCTGCTGCGCTCCTTGCTTGGATAGTAGTGGAATGCAGGAGTATCTTCATAGTGAAGTGGATAAGTCTCATTTAATTTTCCAGATGGGCATACCTTTCCGGTGAGGACATTCATCATTGCAGATGCGCCTGCCTGACCACCTAAATATCCGTGAACGATACCTTTTACATAGTCAAACCACGGCATTTCAATAGAAGATCCTGCTGAGAGAACAACAACCACATTGGTATTCACGGCTGTGATCGCATCGATCAGTTCATTCTGTGCCTGCGGCATATGCATATGGGTACGGTCAAGTCCCTCGGACTCGCTGATCTCATCCAATCCTGCAAAAACAAGAACAACGTCTGCATTCTTTGCTGCTTCCACTGCTGATTTTGCAAGTGCTGCATTTGGTTTACGGTTGCGGATATATCCCTGCTCATAAGCGGTCATTACAAGTCCGCTGTCTGCGATCACATCTAAGATGGATTCCGGCTGTCTGGTTGGATTTACAAGGGAAGAACCTGCGCCCTGATAACGCGGAGTCTTTGCAAAATCACCGATCACTGCTACTTTTGTTCCTGGTTTTAATGGCAGGATATTATTACTGTTTTTCAGTAAAACAACACTTTCTTCGGCTGCTTTTCTTGCTAATGCATGGTGTCCTTCAATGTCAAATTTTTTACCTTTTCCATCAACTGTTGCCTGATGGGTTGCAAAAACAACATTTAACAGTTCATCCAGACGCTGATCTAATACTTCTTCCGGTAATGTGCCGTCTTTTACCGCACGGACAATATCACGCATGCCTGATTTTCCGGTCCCCGGCATCTCAAGATGGCTTCCGTTCATAACGCCGAGTGCATGATCGTTGCTTCCGCCCCAGTCGGATACGACATAGCCGTCAAATCCCCACTCATCGACTAAGATTTCCTGTAACATGTGACGATTTTCATTCGCATAGACACCGTTTACTTCATTATAAGAAGACATGATGGATTTGGATTTTCCCTCTTTGACTGCGATTTCAAATCCGGTGGTATAAATTTCCCGGAATGTACGCTCATCGACAACAGAGTCGCTTGCCATACGGCGGAGTTCCTGGCTGTTTGCCGCAAAATGCTTTGGACATGCTGAGATTCCCTTGCTCTGGATACCTTTTACATAAGCGGCTGCCATTTTTCCTGCATGATACGGATCTTCGGAAAAATACTCAAAGTTACGTCCACAGAGCGGGCTTCTCTTAATGTTGAGTCCCGGTCCTAAGATGACATTGACATCCATGGTCACCGCTTCCTCTGCAAGTGCAGTACCGATCTCCTCCCCCAATTTTTCATCCCAGCTGTTTGCGATCGTAGCTGCGGTCGGGAAACAGGTTGCCGGAAGGCTGGCATTTAATCCAAGGTGGTCTCCTGCACCGGCCTGACGTCTTAACCCATGAGGTCCGTCGGACATTGCCATGGATGGGATTCCGTACTTCTCAAAATCTACGGTCTCCCATGTATTTTTACCGGACATCATCAGTGCTTTTTCTTCCAGAGACATCTGTTTTATGATTTCCCCATATTTTAAGCTCATTTTTCGTTCTCCTGTTCTTTTGGTGCTCACGGATTTTATTTGTTGTGTTATTGATACAAAAATGTGTGTTATTTGAATCACAACAATAAAAAATAAAACCCATGCTGCTATTATTTTTTGTTAGCATAATGGTAGCATGGATTTTATTTATAAAATGAAAAATGGCATAAATGGTTGTTTTTTTTACATAAACTGCATATGGATTTGCTGAAATAAGGGGAGCTGCCTTAACGGCTCGCTCCCCCGATTAGTACATTCTTACCGCAGAATGCAAATCCATATTTTCTGATATGATCTTTCGAAATTCCTTTTTCCAAAAGTATTTCCTCGTATTTCTTTTCTTCAATCTGCAATAATGCTCGCTGAACTGTATCCTGTAATGATTTTTCATCGTCTGTATCCTGCACTTTAAATTCCAGAATGATCGCATCGTCTTCTTTCGGATTTCTCGGTTCTAATACAACATCATATCTGCCAAAGCCACTCTCCCGATTCGATGTAATGACATATCGGACCTGTAACTCTACGATCAGCCCCAGTACAAAACCATGATAAAACCGTTCCGGCTCATCGCCAAACGGACGCTTACCTGTATCAAAATAACTGAATGTGCTGAGAGCTACTCGATTCATATACACATTCATTGCACGTACGTCACCAATCAACAGTGCTTTGACAAAATCGTTGTAATCTGTCTCTGCCTCAGAAAACCACATACGTATCATATTCCGGAACATAAGCTTCACTTCCAGATTCGTCAGTGCGATCTCATATTTCGGCTGCATTCCCGGTAGAACCTTGTCGTATTCTTCATAGGAAAGTACTTTGAGATAACCACTTGCCAGAAGCAGACTCCACACCGCCTGTTCATTGCCATTGAGCTGATCGTATACAATCTGTTCGTCAAGGGTTGTCCTTATCGTCTCATCTTCCAACAATCGTTCAAACTTTTCTTTAATACTGCGGTTTCCTTCGCGGATCAGTTTTCCGACCAGACTGTTAGAGCTTGTGTTTGCCCAATATATATCAAATTTTCCCTTATCAAGAAAATTCAGGATCGACCACGGATTGTAAATGTCTCTATGTTCTCCAAAAATAAATCCGTCATACCATTCTTTTACTTTCTGTTTTTCCGAACCCAGTCCTCGCTCTTCCAGTGCTTCAAATACTTCTTTTTCTGTGAAGCCAAAAGCATCGGCATATTCGTCTGACGTTGTTGTGATTACTTTCAGGTTGTTCAGATCTGAAAATATGGACTCTTTGCTCACACGGGTGATTCCTGTCATGATTGCCCGTTCCAACCATGGATTTGTCTTAAACGCTGCATTTAACAGGCTTCGCATAAATACTGTCAGTTCGTTCCAATAGTCATTTATATAGGCCTCCTGCATCGGCGTATCATACTCATCCAGCAATATCAGTACCTTTTTCCCATAATACTGATACATAAAACTGGAAAGCTTATACAATGCGAGTGTGGCATCCACATATTCTACCTTTTCATTATGAAGCATCCGCTCAAAAAAAGATTTATCAGCACCTTTTAAAATCCCGCTTTCCAAAATATATGCTTGCTCTGTATACAACTGCTGAAGCTGATCACAGACTTTCTGTCTTGTCAACTCGTAAGATGGCTCTTTCAGATTCGCAAACGAAAGACTGATGACCGGATAAGTACCCTGAATCTCCCGATACGCCTTTGTCTCCCAAATTGCCAGACCTTCAAACAAATTTTGCTGGCCGGCATATTTAACTGAAAAGAACTGCTCTACCATACTCATGGTCAATGTTTTTCCAAATCTCCTTGGTCGTGTGATCAATGTGACACTGTCGCCTTTTTCCCACCATTCTCTGATAAATGCTGTTTTATCGATATAAAAATAACCTTTTTTCCTGATCTCATTAAATTGCTGGATTCCGATTGCAACAGTTCCTGCCATAGTATGCTCCTTTTCCATCTCTCATAAAAAACCTTCTTCTTAAATAGTACACCAAGAGCCGGACTTTGCAAAGCCCGGCTCTTGATTTTTTAGTTTCTCTCGTATATAACTTTTATTTGCATTCTTTATCATCTTATAGATAGACACATATTTTTTATAAGTTTTCTTCTAAGAAAGCGGAAAGTTTATTCATTGCCTCTTCTTCGTTTTCGCCATCTGTCTTTAAGGTGATCTCCTGTCCACATTTGACTGCGAGTCCCATCACTGCAAAAATACGTTTTGCATCTGCCTCTTTTCCATCTTTTTCAATGGTTACTTTGCATGGAAATGCGGCTGCTTCCTTTACAAATAACCCTGCCGGTCTTGCGTGGATTCCCTGTTCATCTTTGATTACATACTTAAATTCTTTCATTGTTCTTCTCTCCTCTTAAGCTGCTTTTTTCTTTAATACACCGAGCAGTACGCATCCGACTGCGGAACCGACTGCCAGTGAAACGAGATATAATAATGGATTTCCTACGGTAAGGAATACGAAGATTCCACCATGAGGAGCCATTAAAGTACAGTTAAATGCCATGGATAAAGCACCTGCTACTGCAGAACCAACCACACACGCCGGTAATACATGGAGTGGATCGGATGCTGCAAATGGGATCGCGCCCTCTGTGATGAAGGAAAGTCCCATAATGAAGTTAGTAGGACCTGCTTTTCTCTCATCTTCTGTAAATTTATTTTTGAAAATTAAGGTTGCAAGCGCAAGCGCGATTGGTGGAACCATACCGCCGACCATAACGGCTGCCATGATGTTATAGTTTCCGGCTGCAATGGAAGCTGTACCGAACACATAAGCTGCCTTGTTAACCGGGCCTCCCATATCAACAGACATCATACCGCCGAGTAATGCACCAAGTAATATTGCACTTGCGCCGTTTAATCCGTTCAATCCGTTGTTGATTAATGTATTTAATGCGCCGATTGGCGGTTCCACTACATATGTCATCAAAACACCGATCATAAAGATACCCAATAACGGATAGATCAATACCGGTTTTGTTCCCTCTAAGCTGTCAGGAAGTTTACTGCAGATCTTCTTTAATAATAATACAATATATCCGGCAAGGAATCCAGCTGCTAATGCGCCGAGGAATCCACTTGTTCCGTTTGCTGCAATTGCACCGCCGACGAAACCAACGGCAAGTCCCGGTCTGTCTGCAATACTCATCGCAATAAATCCGGCAAGGATTGGGAGCATGAAGCCGAATGCCACGCCACCGATAGACTTAAACATCGCTGCCATCGGAGTGATCGTACCAAAATCGGATCTCTGGTCTAATGGAAGTGAATTCAAATCTACAGAAAAACCATCGATCAGGAATGCAATTGCGATCAGGATACCACCGCCGACAACGAATGGAAGCATATGGGATACACCGTTCATCAGATGTTTGTAGATCTGATGTCCGAGACTGTCTTTTCCCTCTTCTTCGTCATCTGCTGCTTTTCCGCCTGCCTCGTAAATAGATGCATGGCCATTTGCCGCTTTTGTGAGTAGTTCCTCTGCTTTGCTGATTCCGTCTGCCACTTTACACTGGATCACCGGTTTTCCTGCGAAACGATCCATTGGAACCTGTGTATCTGCTGCAACAATAATGCACTCTGCCTCTGCGATTTCTGCTTTTGTGAGCACATTCTTGGCACCGCCGGAACCTCTCGTCTCAACTTTGATCCGGTATCCAAGCTCTTTTGCTTTTTTCTCGAGTGCTTCTGCCGCCATATAAGTATGTGCGATACCGGTTGGGCAGCCGGTAACTGCCAGGATCAGTTTTCCATTGGAAGCCGGTGCTTCTGCCTTCTGTTCCTCTTCTTTTTTCTCTTCCTCAGCATCTTTTTCCGCCTCTGCTGCATCGATCACGTGTAAAAATTCATCAACCGTCTTGGCATTGCGCAGGTTTGCTGTGAAATCCTCGTCCATCAGTAACACAGACAATTTGCTGAGCACGTCGAGATGAACGTTCTCTTTTGTGTTCGGGGCAGCGATCAAAAAGATCAGGTTTACTTTCTCACCGTCTAAGGAATCAAAGTCAACCCCTTCCGGTACGACCATCGCTGCAAGCCCCGGTCTTGACACCGAATCCGATTTGCAGTGCGGAATCGCAATTCCCTCGCCGATTCCTGTGGTGCTCTCCTCTTCTCTTGCGTAGACACCTTTGCGGTAGACTTCCACATCATTGATCTTGCCGCTCTTTGCCATTAAATCGACCATGGCATCAAGAGCTTCTTTTTTACCAGTTACTTTTCCATTCAGTTCAATACTTTCTGCTGCGAGTAAATCTCTGATTTTCATTTGAATAATCCCTCCCTTTCTATTGTTCCCCTGCAAACAATTTCTTATTACTATCGAGTAAAGCGATCACTTCTGCTTTTGTAGCCAGTTCCTCTGAAAATGCAGAGGCACTTCCGGTGCAGACACCCATCTGGAACGCTTTCCCGTAGCTTCCGTCCTCAAGGTATCCTGCGATAAATCCTGCCACCATGGAATCTCCTGCTCCTACGGAATTGACAACCTTTCCTTTTGGTGCTTCGGACTGGAAGATGCTTCCATCTTCTGCGACTAAAACAGCTCCGTCACCTGCCATAGATACCAGAACGTTTTTCGCTCCCTTTTCCTGCATTTTCTTTGCATACGTGATGACATCTGCCTTATTCCCGATCTTCACTCCGAAGATTTCGCCAAGCTCATGATTGTTTGGCTTGATCAGAAATGGATGATACTGTAATACATTCACCAGAAGATCTTTTGTTGCGTCTACCACAATTTTCAGATCCTTATTCTGTAAATGTTTCATAATGTCCATGTACATCGAACCCGGCATAACATCCGGAATACTTCCTGCAAGCACGAGGATATCGCCGTCCGACAGCGTATCAAGCTTTTCATATAGCTTTTTAATATCCGCCTCCCCGATCGCCGGTCCCTGTCCGTTGATCTCCGTCTCTTCATTGGAACGAAGCTTTACATTAATTCTGGAAATTCCCTTTTCCACGCTGATAAAGTCGGCGCGGACTCCTTTTTCCTCTAACAGATCCTGTATTCTGTTTCCTGTGAATCCGGCCAGAAAGCCAAGTGCTGTATTCTCAAAGCCAAGATTCTTTAAAACCATGGAAACGTTGATTCCTTTTCCTCCCGGAAAAATAATCTCATCCGTTGTACGATTTACGATTCCGCAGGTAAAATTATCTACAGAAACGATGTAATCCAACGACGGGTTAAAAGTTACGGTATAGATCATTTTTTCGACTCCTTTCTGCTTACTGCTTTACATCTATGACATTTTTACATTTTTTATAAGCTGGAAGGCTCAGTCCTGTCGTGATGACCGTTGCGCCTTCAAATGGAGCAAACGTCACGCTGGAGATCTGATTGAACTTGCTTTCGTCTGCCAGAACGAAACGTTCCTTGCAGTTTTCCATGGATTTTTTCTTCACCATCGCCTCTTTTAACTCCGGTGTGGAATAGCCTTTCTGAAGGCTGACACCGTTTGCACCCCAGAAGCCTTTGGTGAAATTGTATTTTTCCAATGCTGCGACTGCCTCTTCTCCTACGATCGCCTCTGTGACCGCTTTGAACTCGCCACCCAGGAGATACACGGTAAACCCTCTCTCTGCCAGGCGCTTCGCATGGCTGATCGCATTTGTCACAAACACCGCCTGATGACTCGTGATGTATTCGATCATCAGCTCTGTTGTCGTTCCTGCATCCAGATAAACAAAATCACCCGGTGCGATCTGTTCTGCGGCGTATTTTGCAATTTTGTTCTTTGCGTCACGATTCTTTTCTTTCCGGCTGACGACGTTGTCATCCTTAGTACTGTACGCCATCGTTTTAAGGATTGCCCCACCATGAACCTTCGTCAACTGACCGTTTGCATCCAGTGCATTCAGATCCCTTCGTATCGTAGATTCCGAAGCGTTAAGTTCTGTCATCAACTGCTGTACTGTCACACTCCCCATACTTTCCAGTATGGATAATATCTTCGCAAATCTTTCCTCTGTCAGCATTTATTTTCCCTCCAATTTCCGTCAACATCATTCATGTCCGTTCATCTTTATATCTGAATTATAGATTCACATTCCGTCACAGTCAATCATTTTCAGTCAAAATCATTCACAAAAATGATTATTTAAAATTGTGCAGAAGTTACAAGAGCGGCGTTTGACAGATATGTTACATAAAAAAACTGCTGCACAGTGAGATCTGATTTACTTGCGTCTCTCTGTACAACAGTTTCTACATTTTTGTTGTGATTTATTTATTTTCTTTTTTAAACCGTGCGATCGCATCTATGATCTTAAAGCTTTCGATCATGACTACTTCCGCATTTCTTGTCTTAAATTTTCGGACCATCTCATCAAATGGAAGCCCTGCAATGTAACACCGCAGTGCCATAATGATCGCGCTGTGCGTCACGATCAGCACATCTCCGTTTTCCCGTTTCATAATATATTCCATAGCATCCAGCGTGCGTTTTACCACATCATTGTAACATTCACCGCCTCCCGGTGTGCGCACATAGCGGCGGTCTTTTCTCCACTCCTGATATTCCGGACTGTTTTCCCGCTCGATCACACGCCAGTTGGAACCTTCCCAGCTTCCGAGGTTCATCTCCACCAGTCCATCCAGCGGAATACAGGTCGCATGCAGCGCTTCCGCAGCGATACGTGCTGTCTCTGCCGCTCGAAGCTGCGGTGAATGATAGACATGTTTTACCGAAATATCTTCTTCCACCAGCTGGCACGCCAGTTCCTTCGCCTGCCGGATTCCATTTTCATTCAGTGGAATATCGGTTTTTCCCTGAATCTTCTTTTTTACATTCCACTCTGTTTCACCATGACGTACAAAATATAGTTTCATCGCTCGTCCTTTTCTATGATAAAAATAAGACCATCTGTATTTCATCCCGGTAGCTTCCGTCTTTCAGTTTAAACGCATGAGGTTCTCTTCCCCACTCGCGAAAACCTAATTTTTCATACAGACGGATTGCTGCCACATTGTCATCAAAAACACCCAGTTTCAGCTGCTCAAGTTCTGTTTTTCTGGCGTTTTCGATCGCATATTCCATCAACTGCCTCCCAAGTCCTATTCCGCAGTATCTTTGTAGGATAAAAATTCCGATCCCCGCCTTATGCCGGAATTTGATGTGATTTCCCTCTTTTAAAACCATGACACAGCCAATCATCTGCTCTTTCCGAAACGCTCCGATCAAAAATTCTTCCCTGCGCTCTGCTATGTCTGAAATCATCGCCTCTGCTGCTTCCGCTGTAAAATCTGTCTCCTCCGGGTATCTCGCCAGAAAATACGTTTCACGGTAAGTGATGTCACGCACCTCTGAAAAAGTTTCTGCGTCCTGCTTCTTTGGACTGCGCAATATGATGTTCTGTCCATTTATCACAATGTGTTTCTCTTCTATCTGCATATGCGGCTATCTCCTATGAGGATATTTTAACATATGGGATTCGACTAACAAAGATTTTTTTTTCTTCCTGATAATGGTTCGATCTTCAAAGTGTACCCCAACGGTGTTAAAATTTTTAACAGACTGTCAATCTGGGGTGAATGCACTGCCTTTTCCATTCTTGCGATCACCGGTTGAGTCACATTACATTTTTCTGCCAATTGTGCCTGTGTCAGTCCCTGTTCTTCACGGATTTTTATCATGGTACGGATCAAATCCTTTTCAATCTGAACAATCGCTTCATCTTTGTCATCAATCTTTAATTCCCCACGAACAGTTTCCCATGTTTTTGCCATGCTATTTTTCCATCCTTTCTCTGTAATCTTGCAGATTATTGACTGCCTTTTCTAATTCTCTCTTAGGTGTTTTTCTGGTTTTCTTTTTAAAATGATGTAATAAAATAAATGTGTCATTCTCGTAATATGCATATAATATCCGATTTTCCAGTGGTCTGAGTTCCCATATTTCTCCGTATAAATGTTTTGTAATTGGTTCTCCTGTTCTCGTCCCCATTTCTTCAAGCATATCAATGTATGCAACTATTTTATTCAAATTTATACGTGCATTTTTATTTCCATTATCTGCTTTCCTTTTTAACTCTATTAAATACCTTTGTAGTTCACATTTCCCATTTTTATCTTCATAAAAAATAATTTTGAACAATTCTTCTCCTCCTATTTATTTGAATCATTAATTTTTTTTTCAATAACAAATTTGTTATTTTTTTATTTAAAATCTCCCCATCTTTAGAATGTGCTTTTACTGAAATAATGCCCTGATTTATGAGCTGTGGAATTAAAAAATATGAATTGTTCTAAGATACCCTCAACGTATGACAATTTATAGTTCATAACGTAACACATTTCTCATTTGATTACAACGAAATCACCCGTTCTAACTATAAACTTTCTGTAAAATTTTCTTCTTTCATGAGTTTCGCAATTGTCTAATCATATTAATTTTTAAAGGAGATTTCCATGGATCGCGTATTTACAATAGAGCAGTTACGTCCGATAAAAAATGGCATGACCATCTCAAGAGATGCAAAAATGGGAACTACAACCGGCATTACATTCTTTTCTCTCGGAAAAGACACTTCCATCAGCCAGGAATGCTATGAACAACATCAAATCAGGCGAAGTAATGAAACTGAAAGACTTAATTTCTTATGAGGAAGGAAGTATTGCAAACCTTGACGTTGTAGTGCCGCTGACGGGAAATTTACCAACTTTACGGCGATATTTCCGGCTCACATACTACCCACACCTGCAAAGGGGCGGTTTGTTGTACTCCGGCTTGCTTTTCGTTCATAGAGCGAATAAAAGAGGGGATTTGTCCCGCTTCTCCGGCGTTCCCAGTAATAGAGCGAATGAAAAGGGGCTTTCTGCCCGCTGGCGGCATAACTTTTTCACTTCCACCAAAGTTACAGATTACAAGGGATTATCTACCCGCTTATAGAAAATACTTTTCCTTTCACTACCTACAAAACCGGAAAAAAGAAAATGGACGTTGATTTTCAAAACTTTTCCCCTTTTGTTTTCTAATACAGGAAGAAAAGGAAAATGCCAAAGATAAGCACAAAAAAAGCAACAAATCTTTTCAGACTTACTGCTTTTTGCCATTAAAAGGCCACAACTATTCTTTTAAATTATCCATCATGTTTATGCTTACAGCAAGCAATATAGATAAGTGCAATAAAGGCAAAAATTGCAATTATAATTATGTGCCTTTGGCTTGATTGAGGAACACCCATAACTATACAATAGATAGTCACTACTAAAGCAGGAATTTCTATTATGGAAAGAGCGATAAGAGATAATATTAATCCACGTTTCTTTTCTTTAATACCTATCTCTAGTATACCAATAATAAGAATGGGAATAATTTCCGATGATAATTCAAGTAAATAATCTTGCATAATATGTCATTCCCCCTTTAATGTCCCCAACGACGCGACCAAGAAACATTTTCTGCTAAAAGAACAGATAATGCTTTTCTTAACATATTTCTCATACATTTCCTTCCCGCTTGAATTATAATCCTAAAATGACGTTAATTACTCACAAATAAGTACATTGGACTATACCTCTCTTTTTTATTATGTTAGTTGTAACTAACTATATACACTATATCATAAAATAGCTACTAAATCAATACTTTGTTTGCTTTAATGCCAAAATTTATGGCAATAAAATAAAAATAATTGTTCTTTTTGCCTAATGGGATTAGAATAGTGGGCTACTGTCTATAAATTCTTGTATGTTACTTTATCACACATGAGCATTATCATATGATTTCTATTCTTCTTTTCCGGTGTAATTGCGAAAATAATACATCTTACAGCATTTTCTTGTAATGCCGGCGATCACAATTGCTCCAAGCATTGCAAGAAAAGCTTCAAAGCTGTATGGGCTGATAATAATAGCTGCTGCTAGCGTCAGGATCATTGCGATCTGCATACCTGTCTTGCTGGAAATCGCCTCGATCTGCTCATTTCTCTCATCATGAAGTTCATTGTATAAACGAGCCAGTTTCTTATCATCTTTCATTGCCTTTAAATTTTTGGCAATACCAAATAATGCGTAAATTTCAATTACCAATGCAATTCCTAAAACAAAACCATGCATAAAATCCCCATAATGCGGATTGAAATTATAGGCATTGTCTAACATACCGGAGGACATCATTCCGATCATCGCAATCCCAAGTGCTGCAATTGCTCCATAAAATTTATTCTGTCCCACAATTTCATTTCTCATTTTTTCCATTTTCTTTTCCATAACCTTACTCCTCACTTTCCAGATCACTAAAATCAAATACTTCCTCGATTGTCAAATTAAAATAATGTGCTATCTTGTACGCTAATCCCAGCGACGCCGTATATTTTGCACTGGTTTATTGTACTTTTATATGCAGTATGTTAGAATACAAAGCTGGACATTCTATGCTTCATCACACGCATAAAAGATACCTTAATTTTATAAAATATCTGGGGAGAATATTGAAAATGCCTAAGAAGATAAACTACTCTGAATTGATCAAAGAAACTCTTATTTTAACGGTCGCTGTTGCGGTCATTGCCGCCGCTGTTTTCTTTTTTCTAGTGCCAAGCCATGCATCCGTCAGCAGTATTTCCGGTCTTGGAATCGTTCTGTCGAACTTCATTCCTTTGCAGCTTTCTGCGATCACAATGATTTTAAACGTGGTACTTCTAATTATAGGCTTTCTTACCTGCGGAAAAGAATTCGGAATTAAGACGGTTTATACAAGTATTATGCTGCCATTATTTCTTGGACTTTTTGAGATTCTTTTTCCTGACAACACCTCTATGACCGGTAGTCAGGAATTAGATGTGCTCTGTTATATATTAGTTGTGAGTATCGGATTAAGCATTCTTTTTAACCGCAATGCTTCCTCCGGTGGTCTGGATATCGTAGCTAAGATCATGAATAAATATCTTCATATGGATCTTGGAAAAGCAATGTCACTTTCCGGAATGTGCGTTGCGCTTTCTGCTGCCTTAGTCTATGATAAAAAAACTGTCGTTCTCAGTATTTTAGGAACTTATTTTAATGGTATTATTCTCGATCATTTTATTTTTAACCATAATATTAAGCGCAGAGTCTGCATTATCACGGAAAAAGAAGAAGCACTCCGACAGTTTATCATAAATGATCTTCACAGCGGAGCTACCATTTACGAATCCATCGGTGCCTACAATATGCAGAAGCGGAATGAGATTATTACCATTGTAGATAAATCTGAATATCAGAAACTGATGAATTACATCGGCCATGAAGATCCACTCGCTTTTATCACGGTGTATAATGTGTCAGATATGCGGTATCAGCCGAAACGGTGATTTTTACCTCAAAAAGAGTAGCAATGAAACACTGCTACTCTCCTAATCCACCTAAATCAATTTTATAGATCGTATTCTTAAGCTCTGTATTCTCCAGAAACATAATCATATAAATTGGCAAATAGACTCTTTTTCCCTCAATTTCAATATTCCCTTCCGAAAGAATATAGGCTTCTTTGATCTTGTAATTTTCATTTTTCAGAACATTATTTAATGCAGAGTGCCTTTTATAGTCCTTACCGGATTTAATTTCCAAAGGTACCACTTTTCCATCCAGTTCAATTACAAAATCAAGCTCTCCCTGCTGTTTACTGTTAAAATAATATTCCTTATGCCCCTTCGCTAATAATTCCTGCGCAACAACATTTTCAAAGAGAGCTCCATTATTGATTGCTTTTTCCTTATTTAAAATAGCAAGTTTAACCTGATTGGAATAACAGCTTGTAAGCAGTCCAACATCTGAAAAAAACAGTTTAAACAGATTTCGGTTTTCACTAATGATCAGAGGCAATTTTGGTTCACTGATATTGTATACAGGAATTGCCACTCCTGCATCTTTTAACCAAAGAAAATCATTTTTTAACCGGTCATAACTCATGCCTTTTTCAATTGCATTTAATTGAAAACGCTTATTTTTCTGATCTAACTGTCCTGGCATTGCATCGTATATTTCCTGCAATTTCAGTTTATAATTTTTTTCATATTTTGAAAAATCTGTTTTATACAATCGTATAATTTTTTCATGCACTTTGGCGACTTTTGCCAGATCATTTGTTTCCAGATAAACAGCAACCGCTTCCGGCATTCCGCCAACAATCAGATATAAATAAAACAGATCCAGCATTTTGGAATGAATAAAATCATCCACCGGGTTTCTCTTTTTAAAATGGCCTTCCAACATGAGAATTACATCATTTTTCACCCCTGCTGCCCGGACAAACTCTTTAAAATCCAACGGATACATATCATAGATTTCAAGGTATCCAACCGGAGCTGATCTTAAATCATTTAATTCTACTCCCAGCAATGAACCGCTCATAATATATCGAAATGTACCATCCTCTACCAGAAATTTTATTCTTGTAACGATATCTTTAAATTCCTGAATTTCATCTAAAAAAATAATTGTCTTTCCCTGCTCCAATGGCTCCGTCGCCACTACACTCAAACGCATCAATAACTCTTTTGCATCTTTTGCCCCGGCAAACAAATTGACAAGTTCAGGCTGCTCTATAAAATTAAATTCTATATATGGATATCCGCTTTCTTTCAGACATTGTCTTATTAAATACGTTTTTCCGATCTGTCTTGCGCCTGTCAGCAAAAAGGCATCATTTCCATGTGTAATCCATTCATTTACAGCCACCTTAGCTTTCCTTTCAATCATGATTTCCTCCTGCCATTTCATAACTTATAATTTTTCCAACCCACTTTTATACATAATATTCAATTTTTCTAACCTTATTATACCTGTTTTTTCAATTTTTCCAACCTTATTCTACTCATTTTTTTCATTTTTCTAACTTTATGATATCTACTATTTGCAATGTTTATCTAATAAAATAGAAAAGCAGTTTCATGTGCTTCATTTCTACATGTAACTGCTTCTATTAATTCCCTTTTATTGATAAAACGTACTTTTACAATTAATTTCTAATATTCATTATAGTATATTTTCAAACCGAATATACTCCAGAATCATCTCCACCGCATACTCAATCCCAATTATGCCGGTATTGATACAGAGATCGTACTCGTTTCCATCGCCCCATTTGGTAGACGTGCACTGTTCCTGAAATGCAGCACGTTTTTCATCAACTTCCTGAATCGTTTTCAGGGCTTCTCTCTCTGATATCTGATCCCGTTTCTGTACTCTCTCACATCTGACTGCTCTGTCTGCATGCAGATAAACGGAAACGCAGTCCTTGCGATCTCTGTAAATATAATTCGCACATCTTCCGATAATGATGCAATTTTCCTGTTCTGTCAGCTCTTTTACAAAATCAATATAACGGTCTCTCGGATTTGTTGCTCCATAGCTCATCGCAATACTGTAAAGAAAACTGTCGATTGGTTTTTCATTTAAAAAGTTGGCATTTTCATCATAGACGTTTCTCTTTTTTGCTTCTTCCACAAATCTTTTCTTGTCAAATATCTCCAGATGAAGCTTCTCTGCCAAAGCCTCTGCCACTTCATGTCCGCCACTTCCACACTGTCTTGCAATTGTTATTTTCATAATGATTGCCCTGCCCTTTCCTTATGTTTTGATATTAAACTTTGCTTATCAGATTTTACCACTGCATTGTCATATACAAAAGAATGTACGCTACGCAAACATTCTATTGTCTTGCATTAAAAATTCCCCTGAAAGTATATAACACTCTCCGGGGAATTTCCAGCATTTCTTTTATTTTGCAATATCAAGACGAACCAGCGCCTTGCGAAGTGCAAACTCTGCACGCTTCACATCGATCGCCTCGGTCTTATTCGCGAGACGTTCTTCGGCACGCTTCATTGCTGCTTCAGCACGACCTTTATCGATCTCATCCGGCCATTCTGCAATCTCTGCAAGAAGGGTTACTTTATCTGGCAGAATCTCTGCAAAACCGGAATGCACTGCTGCGATCACATCATCTTCACCTGTTTTGTGAATCTTCACAACACCCGGTGCTAAAACGGTGGTCAGTGGAATGTGTTTTTTGTATACACCAATCTCACCAACAGCAGTTGTAAATTCGATCATGTCTCCCTCACCTTTATAAAAGATTCGATCCGGAGTGATGATCTCTACGGTAAAAATCTTATTTTCCTCTGCCATAATAATCCTCCACCTTAAGCGTTCATACGAGCGCGTACTTCATCGATGCTTCCTGCATTTAAGAAGTAACTTTCTGGAACATCATCATGTTTTCCTTCCAGGATTTCCTTAAATCCACGAACTGTTTCTGCGATTGGAACATATTTTCCTTCCAGACCAGTAAACTGTCCTGCTACGAAGAATGGCTGGGATAAGAATCTCTGTACCTTTCTCGCACGGTTAACGACAAGTTTATCATCCTCTGATAACTCGTCCATACCAAGGATTGCAATAATATCCTGAAGTTCTTTGTATTTCTGTAAAATTTCCTGTACACCACGGGCAACTTCAAAGTGCTCCTGACCAATGATACGTGGATCAAGAATACGGGAAGTAGATGCCAGTGGATCTACGGCTGGGTAAATACCTAACTCTGCAATCGAACGTTCCAATACGGTTGTTGCATCCAGATGGGCAAATGTTGTTGCCGGAGCCGGGTCAGTTAAATCGTCGGCTGGCACATAAACTGCCTGTACGGATGTGATGGAACCGTTCTTTGTAGATGTGATCCGCTCCTGGAGCGCACCCATCTCTGTCTGTAAAGTTGGCTGGTAACCTACGGCTGAAGGCATACGTCCTAACAGCGCGGAAACCTCGGAACCTGCCTGTGTGAAACGGAAAATGTTATCAATGAATAAAAGTACGTCTTTTCCACCCTTATCACGGAAGTACTCTGCCATGGTAAGACCGGTAAGTGCAACTCTCATACGTGCTCCTGGTGGCTCGTTCATCTGTCCGAACACCATGGTTGTCTTATCAATAACGCCTGATTCTTTCATTTCATAGTAAAGGTCGTTTCCTTCACGTGTACGCTCTCCTACACCTGTGAATACAGAATATCCACCGTGCTCAGTAGCGATATTGTGGATCAGCTCCTGGATCAATACGGTCTTACCTACACCGGCACCACCGAACAATCCGATTTTACCACCTTTCTGGTATGGGCAGAGAAGGTCAACGACCTTGATACCTGTCTCTAACATTTCCTGAGAAGTTGCCTGCTCTTCAAATGCAGGTGCTTTTCTATGAATAGGCCATGTCTCAACACCCGTTGGTGGATCGATCTCGTCAATAGGATTTCCCAAAACATTGAACATACGTCCAAGGGTATTCTCACCTACAGGAACGCTGATTGGAGCACCTGTAGCGATCGCATCCATTCCACGTACGAGTCCGTCTGTAGATCCCATGGCGATACATCTGACAATATCATCACCCAGATGCTGTGAGACTTCTACTACCAGTTCTTTTCCATCTTTGGTTGGAACTTTGATAGCATCGTTGATCTCAGGCAGGTTGCCTTCTGTGAATTTAATATCCAGAACGGCACCAATAATCTGGGTAATTTTACCTATATTATTTGCCATGCTATAATTTCTCCTTGTTAGTTTTTATTGTTGAGATGATTGTGTAACTCTATTTATGTCATGAATGTTGTGGAAATGTAACAAAATTTTCGAAGACACGCTTTCGCTATGTGTCACTCGCAGCGGTGCTAGCATGCCAGCCACAGCTAACGCTATGTCTGCCAAGCAAGAACCGGCGGTTCCCCAATGTCTTCTCAATCTTTTGTCACATTACCACAACTTACCTCACGTTTTTGAGAGTTACACAATCATCTATTATCATTCTAGAATCGCAAATTGCGTACAACAAGCACTGTTCTCATTTCACTTGATACTCAATCTGCTTATCTAGGAAATTGCTGACGCGCCTGCTATGATCTCAGTTAATTCCTGAGTGATAGCGCCCTGACGCGCTCTGTTATACTTCAGAGTCAAATCGCTGATCATTTCTTCTGCATTACTTGTTGCAGAATCCATCGCCTGCATTCTCGCTCCATTTTCACTGGCTACAGCTTCTACCAATGCGCCATAGAAAAGGCTGGTGACATATTTCGGAATGATCATGTCTAACGCTTCTTCTGTGGTCGGTTCATAATTCATAAGAACATTCGAATCTGTATCCTCTGCTACATCCCCTGCTTTGATCTCAACCGGAAGCAGTTTGATCAGCTTCGGCTCATGACTGACAGTATTTTTGAAATGCGTGTATGCAAGATAAATCTCGCCAATCTCGCCGTCTGTGAATGATTTCAGTATCTTTTTGCAAAGAGCTGATGCATCCTCATAGGAAGGAGATTCGATCATTGCAGAATCCTCTAACTCAATATGGTAACCGCGGCGCTCTAAGGCTTCGCGTCCTTTATTACCGATTGCATAGATGAGAAGATCGTCTTTGTTCAAACCACTTCCTGTGATCAGCTTCACAATATTGGAATTGTAGCCTCCGGCAAGTCCACGGTTAGACGTGATCACAACCACTGCCTTTTTCGTGGATTCCCCGGATTTTAAATATGGATGATTAATGTTTCCGGACTTTGCAAGCATAGAGCTGACAGTCTGATACATATAATTAAAATATGGATTCGTCTGTTCTGCTCTTCCCTTTGCTTTCTGTAACTTTACAGTAGAAACAAGTTTCATGGCTTTGGTGATCTGCTGCGTACTCTGTATGCTGCCTTTTCTTCTTTTGATGTCCTTCATTGAGGCCATAAGAAAAACCTCCCTCCGCCTACTTTAAAAAGTCCGCTTTGCATTCTTCGATTGCTTTTACAAGTTTTGCTTCTGTCTCATCACTGATGACTTTTTCAGTACGGATTGCCTCTGGCACTTCCGGATACTTGGTATCAACATATTCAAATAATGCTTTTTCAAAATCAAGAATCTTCTCAACCGGAATGTCGATTAGGTACTTCTTGGTAGCTGCATAAATGATCATAACCTGTTTTTCAACCGGCATTGGCTGATACTGAGGCTGTTTTAAAATCTCACGGATTCTTTCACCCTGTGCAAGCTTCTCGGTAGTATCTGCATCCAGCTCGGAACCGAACTGTGCGAATGCTGCCAACTCACGATACTGTGCAAGTTCCACACGGATAGGTGCTGCGATCTTCTTCATCGCTTTGATCTGGGCAGAACCTCCAACTCGTGATACGGAAAGACCTGCGTTGATCGCTGGTCTGAAACCAGAGTTGAACATCTCTGTTTCCAGATAAATCTGACCATCTGTGATAGAAATTACATTTGTAGGAATGTATGCTGATACGTCACCGGCCTGTGTCTCGATAATTGGAAGTGCTGTTAAAGAACCTCCGCCTAATTTATCAGAAAGACGAGCTGCACGCTCTAACAGTCTGGAGTGTAAGTAGAATACATCACCCGGATAAGCCTCACGTCCTGGTGGTCTCTTAAGGAGCAAGGAGAGTGTACGGTATGCAGCTGCATGTTTACTCAAATCATCATAAACAACAAGAACATCCTGTCCTGCTTCCATCCATTCCTCACCGATCGCACATCCTGCGTACGGTGCAATATACTGTAATGGTGCTAATTCACTGGCTGTTGATGCAACAACCGTGGTATAAGACATGGCACCAAATTCCTCCAATGTCTTAACAAGGGCGGCAACCGTAGATGCCTTCTGGCCGATTGCAACGTAAATACATTTTACGTTCTGTCCCTTCTGATTGATAATGGTATCGATTGCGATCGCTGTTTTACCGGTCTGTCTGTCACCGATGATCAGCTCACGCTGTCCACGTCCGATCGGAACCATGGAATCGATCGCTTTAATACCTGTCTGCAACGGTGTATCTACTGATTTTCTGGAAATAACACCGGATGCGACACGTTCAATCTGGCGGTATCTGTCTGTTTCAATAGGTCCTTTGCCATCGATTGGCTGTCCTAATGCATTCACGACACGTCCTAACATAGCGTCCCCGACTGGAACTTCAACAACTCGTCCGGTTGTCTTTACAGTATCACCCTCGTTGATGTTCTTCTGGTTACCGAGCAATACGGCACCAACGTTATCTTCCTCAAGGTTTAATACCATTCCATATACTTCGCCAGGGAACTCTAAAAGTTCGCCCTGCATTGCATTATCAAGACCGTGAATACGTGCGATACCATCTGCCACCTGAATTACGGTACCAACGTCAGCTACTTCTAACTGCGCTGCATAACGTTTGATCTGTTCTTTGATTACGGAACTTATTTCTTCTGGTTTTAAATTCATGAAGCGCATTCACCTGCTTTCAACTGTATTTTGGATAACTCGCGTGTCAGATCATATAATTTGGTCCGAACACTGCTGTCAACGACTCTGTCGCCGATACGGATCACCATTCCACCGATCAATTCGGCATCGACATCATAATGCATTTCAAATTTCACATACTTTGTTGTCTCTAATAACCGCTTTTCCACTGCTGCCTTCTGTGCATCGGATAATTCCATTGCAGAAGTCACATAAGCAGTTCCGATATTTTTGTATTCTTTTACCTCATCAATGAAATAATTGAATACACTGTCCACCTGTTCAAAGTGTCCTTTATCCACGATCATGCGGAGAAGTCCAACAAGTTCTTCGGAAACTTTTCCTGTAAAAATGTCTGTGATGATCTTAATTTTTTCTTCTTTTACGATTTTTGGATGACTCATTAATTTGAAGAGTTCTTTGTTTTCTTCAATGGCGGTCTGTGCCGCTTTGACTTCATCCAGGAACTCATCAAGCTGGTTTTTCTCCAAAGCTACCTCAAACAATGCGTCACCGTATGTTTTTGATACTAGCTTTGCCATGTTGATTCACCCATTTCTTTCAATGTCTCTTCTACCAGCGTATCCTGAACTGTAGCATCAATATTGGCAGCTACAACTTTTGCAGCCATCATAGATGCAACTGTGATCATTTCCTGTTTTACCTCATCCATTGCACGTTTCTTGGAAAGCTCTGCTTCCTCGTTCGCTCTCTGGATGATCCGAGCAGCCTCTTCCTTGGCTTCGTCCACAATTTTGGCTTCGTTTTTCAAAGCTTTCTGGCGGGCTTCGCTTAAAATCTGTTCTGCCTCTTTATCTATATTTTTCAGCTTCGCTTCATACTCTGCCTTTAATGCTGCAGCATCTTTCTTATCTGCAATTGCTGTATCAATATCTGTAGCGATCTTCTCCTGTCTGTCCTTAAGCATCTTGCGGACCGGATTAAATAACAGATATGACAGGGCTAAAAACAGGAAGAAAATAGCGATTGCAAGAAGTACGGTATCATGCAAAAGCTGGAAATCCAGATTAAAAAGTCTTGTCATTTCTTCCAAGGTCTGGCCTCCTTTCCGTTTATTTTACCTTTTCTCATCCCACTTATACTAATGGTTTTACGAAAAGTAATAACATAGCGATCAACAGACCATAAAGACCTGTTGTCTCTGCTACGGCCTGACCCAAAAGCATGGTTGACATAATATCGCCTTTTGCACCCGGATTTCTACCAACGGCTGCTGCTGCATGTCCTGCTGCGATACCCTGTCCAATACCAGGTCCGATACCTGCGATAACTGCTAAACCTGCTCCAATTGCTGAGCATGCTAAAATTAAATCCTGTCCTGTAATATTCATATTGAATTCTCCTTTTCTACTCTTGTTCGTAATTCTGGCTGATATAAGTCATTGTCAGCATACAGAATACATAGGTCTGAATTGCTCCTGAGAACAAATCGAAGTACACATGAAGGGCTGCCGGCCAGATAATCGCAATTTTGCTCAATAAGCCGTATACAAGCGCCATCATAACGGTTCCTGATAATACGTTTGCGAACAAACGTAATGACAGGGAAATCGGTACCGCAATCTCACTGATCACATTGATTGGGAACCAAATAGGCAGCCATGGTGGTAATGGCGAACACATGTCTACCCAGATCTGTTTCAACGGCAGGTTTTTAAACTGCGTGATATGGATCAGGAAAAATGTAATAAGACCAAGTGCAAGTGTTGTACCATAATCGGCTGTTGGTGGTCTTAAACCAAACAGTCCGGAGATATTACTCATAAAAATGAAAATAAAGATTGTGCTGATATAATTCACAAACTTCGGACCAGCTACTTTACCCATCGTGCCCATAACTACACCATCCAACTTTTCAACGATGAGTTCAATGACATTCTGAAAGCCATCCGGTACTTCTGTCGCATGTTTGATCTTACGATTTGCAATCACTGCAAAGATCAGGATCACAAGCATAACGATCAGAATGCATACATGGGATGTTGTAATCCACACAGTATGTCCAAACAGCTGATAGGAGAACAGTCCATGGATCATAAAGTCAATATCATCCGCTCCACCAGACATTAGGATTGCGTTACTCACGTTCTCACCTCCTCCTTTCTCGTTTTTAATTATCGCTGCTTTCGGAAGGTGTCTCCACTCTTCCCCGCAGTTTTAAAACAAATTTATGTGTAAAGGGCTGAAGATAAGCAGATATCTTCAATCCCAGGACACCGATAAAAGCTGTAAATAAATTACCAAGATTAAACTTCATCATGACAAAAAAGACGATCACAACGATCACATACCGCAAAATCGACTTAGCAATGATCTTTGCCTGTGCATGCTCTCCGCCATAAATTTCAACGGCATCCCGAAGTACGATTGCCATGTTGACCGCCATTCCCACTGCCAGTGCAATTCCGATCACCAGTCCCGTTGTGTACCGCAGCTTGTCCGTCACAAACCATACGCCTGCCAGTTCCACGACAATCCCATATACTATAATACCTAGAACAAGCTCTGGTAATGCATCGTTTAGTCTCTTTAACATCTTACTTCTTCCTGTCTTTTCTGCCTAATCCATAAATCTTTTTTGCCATCTTGTAAATATTGGTGAAACCCGCCAATGCCCCTATGACAAAAAACGGGATCGTAATCCACAAAATATCATATTTCCTGCCGAGCCATATGCCGAACATCATGCAAAGTACAATGGGAACGATCATATTCAGCCCAAACTGTAAAATCAATGTCAGTGACTGAAACACTTTTTTCTGATTCTTCATAAGTGATGTTCTCCTCTCTGCTGTCCTTCTATGGTCTGCGGTTAAAGTCTGATCGTAATCTCTCTGTTGGTATGTTCATACTTTTGCATCACGACTCCTGCAGCCTTTAACATACGCTTGGATGCCACAACAGACGGCGTTCCGTCATACTTGTCGCTGTCGTACACAATTCTCTTAATTCCCGCCTGAATAATTGCTTTTGCACATTCATTGCATGGGAATAACGAAACATAAATCGTCGAGCCTTCCAGACTTCCACCACGATAATTTAAAATTGCATTCAGCTCACTGTGTGTGGTAAACAGGTATTTGTTCTCCAGCGGAGCGCCTTCCCGTCCCCATGGGAATTCATCATCCGAACAGCCTCTTGGCAGTCCATTGTATCCCATTGATAAAATCTTATGGTCTGCGCTTACAATACACGCCCCTACCTGTGTGTTCGGGTCCTTGGAGCGCATGCCGGTAAGCATTGCCACACCCATAAAATATTCATCCCAGCTGATGTAATCTTTGCGTTTCTCACTCATATCTATTCCTCTCAGAAAAACGGATATTTCTCTGGATTATTTTGTTCCGAAAATTCTGTCTCCGGCATCGCCAAGACCTGGAACAATATATCCATGCTCATTCAGATGATCATCCAGTGCACCGATATAAATATCTACGTCCGGATGTGCTTCCTGCATTTTCTTTACTCCTTCCGGAGCTGCGATAATAACCATAAGATGAATGTTCTTAACACCTTTATCTTTCAACATCTGGATTGCTGCTGCGGAAGATCCGCCTGTTGCAAGCATTGGATCAACTACGAATACCTCACGGTTAGCGCAGTCATCCGGCAATTTGCAGTAATACTCTACCGGCTCTAATGTTTCAGGATCACGGTAAAGTCCGATATGACCTACTTTTGCTGCCGGGATCATTGCAAGCATTCCGTCAACCATTCCAAGACCTGCACGTAAAATAGGTACAACTGCAAGTTTTTTACCTTTTAATTCTTTTACAGTTGCGTGGCAGATCGGTGTCTCAATCTCAACATCTGTCAGCTTCAGATCTCTGGTTGCCTCATAGCACTCTAACATTGCAACCTCGCTTACAAGTGTACGGAAATCCTTGGAACCTGTATCTGTTCTTCTCATAATTCCGATCTTGTGCTGGATTAATGGGTGATCCATTACTACTACTTTTGACATGTTTTTATTCTCCTTCGTTTAAAAGTTTTACTAATTTTATGATTGATTTTCTCATGGTTTCATAGCACAGTCCATAAGACTGCAGCGATCCGCCATAAGGATCTAAAATCTCTAATTCATCACCGACAAGTTCTGTCAGCACATATACATTTTCTTCTCTGGCACTTGGGTATTTTTCAAAAATCTTCTCTAACTGGCTGTGCTCCATCGTGAGTACGAGCGTATCATCTGTAAAATCTTCATCCTCAAGCTGCGTGGAAGTAAAATTCTCCCAGTTGATCCCATTGCTGATCATCACTGCCTCTGCCTTCTGGTTCAACGGCTCCGGAAAGAGTACAACTAAGCCTCTGCACTCTATTGTCACCGGATGTTTTAATGTGTATTCACTTAAAATCCCTGCCGCCATGGGTGCACGGGATGTGCCGCTCTCTGCCACAAACAGGATTCGGTTATATTGTTTCATATAAATCATGCCTTTCTGATCTCTGCATCGGTCATCAAAACTACACGTGTAATACTTGATGTCCCGCCGCCTTCAAAAGACGGTTCATGATTGCCTGTCCAATCCTTGGTGTTGCAAAACTCTCTGAATAGATTGCATCTACATTCCAGTCATCAAATTCCCTTAAAATCTTATAGAGATGCTGCGCGATCGCATCTTCATCCGCCCGTGCTCCAATGCTCACAACAATATCTGCCTGATACTGATCTTTTGTCTCATCCGTTGCGATCACTCCGACTTTCAGACCATTTTTCTGCTTTTCGGCTACGAGTCCGTTAATCTTTTTCACAACGTTCTCTGCCTCGCCATCTACAAGCACAAGATCTGCTTTCGGTGCATAATGTTTGTATTTCATTCCAGGTGCTTTCGGCTTTGTGAGCGAATCTGAGGCTATAATTCCCGGATCGATCTTCACTTCCTCACCAAGAACCTCTTCTAACATTTCTTTCGTGATATAACCAGGGCGTAAGATCATCGGAGTATCTTCGGTCAAATCAATGATTGTTGACTCAATGCCGATTCCTACCGGTCCTCCGTCTAAGATCATCGGTATCTTGCCATCCAGATCAAGCTTCACATGGGAAGCCTCTGTCGGGCTTGGCTTGCCGGATGTATTTGCACTTGGTGCTGCAATCAGGCATCCGCTTTCTTCAATTAATTTTAATGCTACCGGGTGTTTTGGCATACGGATTGCTACGGTCTCCATACCACCGGTCGTCTCATATGGTACTTTTTCATTCTTCCAGACGATCATCGTGAGCGGTCCCGGCCAGAATGCGTCTGCCAGCTTTTCTGCCTGAGCAGGAACTTCTTTTGCAATGGAAACAAGTTCCTCAAATTTGCAGATATGCACAATCAGGGGATTGTCTGATGGCCGTCCCTTTGCCGCATATATCTTTTTTGATGCTTCCGGATGCAGCGCATCTGCACCCAGACCATATACGGTCTCTGTTGGAAACGCTACCAGTTCTCCTTTTCGGATAAGTTCTGCCGCTTCTTTCATTTCATTTTCGTCTATCTGAAATGGATCTATTTTTACAACTTTAGTCTGCATGTTATTCCTCCGAATATTCATGCATTATTATCTCACAATTCCAAAAATTAGGCAACATACTTGCTATGTTTTTCTAAATGTGGCATAATAATTTTTATTAGGTAAAGAATATTCATGCAGCAGTTATTTTTAAATAATAACTGCTTCTTTTCCGATATTTTATGTATTGGCAGGAATATCAGCAATCTTTCTTACAGGAGGGAGATCGTTATGAAAATTACAAAATCTGAATTTGGAACTACCAAAAACGGTTCCACTATTAATTTATTCCATTTGGAAAATACAAGCGGCGCTTATGTTGAGATCATTGACTTTGGCTGCCGCCTCACAAAAATTGTTGTTCCGGACCGCAATGGTAATCCGGTAGATGTGTGCCTTGGCTTCTCAACAGCTGATCACTATGCAGACGACGATGCAAGCCTCGGAGCTGTGGTAGGCCGGGTTGCCAACCGTATCAAAGATGGTCATTTCTCACTGAACGGAAAAGAATACCAGCTTGCCATCAACAACGGAACCAACCATCTCCACGGTGGTATCATTGGTTACGGTTCTAAGATCTGGGAATCGAAGATCAAAGATGACAAATTAATTTTTACCATGAATTCAGCAGATGGGGAAGAGGGATATCCTGGAAATCTGACACTGACCGTCACTTATGGATGGTCCGAGGACAATGAACTTTCGATTCTTTACGAAGCTTCCACGGATGCGGATACACTGCTCAATGTGACAAATCATGGTTATTTTAACTTAAACGGTGAGGGACATGGCGATATTATGTCGCACGAATTATTTATTGATGCAGATGAGATCACAGAGCTTGATGACTCCCAGGCTCCAACCGGAAAGTTTATCCCGGTAGATGGCACTCCATTTGATTTCCGCACCATGCGCACCATCGGAAAAATGTACAACTCCGATTATGAGCAGTTGAAAAAATTCGGCACTTACGATCATAACTTTGTCATCAACGGAACAGGGCTCCGGGAGGCAGCCGTTCTCCAGTCAAAAGAGACCGGTATCCGCATGACCTGCTTTACAGACCAGCCTGGTCTGCAGCTTTATGTTGCAAACCAGCCAATGAAGATTCCGGGAAAAGAAGGCGTTCCATACGCAGAGCACTCCAGTGTCTGCCTGGAGACACAGCACTATCCTGACGCAATCAATCACGAGAATTTCCCAAGTATCGTGCTTCATCGGGACGAGAATTTCCGTTCCAAAACGCTATATCATTTCTCAACTTTTTAAAATTGATCACTATTTATCATTAACGTTTTTATTATCGTGTATTTTAATGGCTTGTGCTAATTAAAATACACGATTTTTCATGTTATAGACTTGTAAACCGAGTCCGTTTGTATTAGAATGTGAGTTAAAGTTATCGGCGACGATAACCGCACATCATTTATGATGTGATGCGTATTGCTGATACGCAGAATAATGATTTTTATTTAATTATAAGGAGGGAATATCAATGGCATACGTAATTTCTGATTCATGCGTTAGCTGTGGAACTTGCGAACCAGAATGTCCAGTAGGTGCTATCAGCCAGGGAGACAGCCAGTTCGTTATCGATGCAGGTTCTTGCGTTAGCTGCGGAACTTGTGCAGGAGTTTGTCCTACAGGAGCTATCAGCGAAGAATAATTCGTGATAGGCTTTGCAAAAGTACATAAGAAAAACCGTCAGGCTTCTGACGGTTTTTTCTTTGTCCATTTTTTTAATAATGGTGTCTTTTTCTTTTTTAAATTGCCGCGGATTGCTTCATCCAACTGCCGGAAACGTTCCTCTTCCAGTTCCTCCCGCTCCCGCATCAGATAATTCATCTCCTTGAGCACCTGTTCCCCCACATCTTCACTGATGGTCTTGCTTAAACTTTCATTATTTGCTGCAATCGCCTTGCCCACAATATCAGTCATGAGCTCCGTAAATTGTGCCATGCGGTCCGTATTGTCCAATATACTCTGCTTTGCCTCTGCCAAAGCTAAGGTCTCCGGGTTTTTAAAATAAACCTGATGTTTTTTTACGCCATCGGGCTTATCTGCATCATTTCCGGTAAGTTCCGGAAGTCTCTGCTCCATATCACCATTATGTACGATCATTTTTATGGCTTTGAGCTGATAGCCCTTCTCTTTTAATTCTTTGATATATTGAAATTCTTTGATATTTTCCTGTGTATAGTAACGGTGTCCCATTTCGTTTCGCGGAATGTTTAACTCCAATTCATCTTCCCAGTAACGCAATACATGCGATTCCACATTTACCATGCTGGATGCATCTGAAATCATATACCGTACTTTTTCCATATTTTCCTCCCTTTAAGATTACCCTTATTATAAGCGTCTTAGGACATGCCCTCAAGGAAAATCGGTCGCCTTTTTCAGACAAAAATCGGGGTGTTATACAAATTCCGCCAGAAAAACAAAATCTTTTTTCTGGCGGAAACTGCACAACACCCCGACGGTACTGATTAATTTTTCTCCATGTTGGCGAACTTGGTATACTGAGGTAACCATACCAGATTGACGGTTCCGATCGGACCATTTCTCTGTTTTGCAATGATGATCTCGGAAATACCTTTCATCTCCGAATCATGATTGTAATAATCGTCCCTGTAAATAAACATAACCACGTCGGCATCCTGCTCGATTGCTCCGGACTCACGAAGATCTGACAACATCGGTCTGTGATCCGGTCTCTGTTCAACGGCTCGTGACAACTGTGACAATGCGATCACCGGAACAGACAGTTCACGCGCCAATGCTTTTAAAGAACGGGAGATATCTGAAATCTCCTGCTGACGTGAATCGCTTCCCTTGCCGGAACCGGACATTAACTGCAAGTAGTCGATGATGATAAGTTTTAAATCATGCTCTAATTTATATTTGCGGCACTTGCTTCTCATCTCTGCAATGGAGATACCCGGTGTATCATCGATGATCAGCTTGGAATTACCGATCGTTCCTGCTCCCTCGATCAGCTTTTCCCAGTCGCTGTCCGAGAGGTTACCGGTACGCAGAGCCTGTGCATCCACTCTTGATTCCAGAGAGAACAGACGGTTTACCAACTGTTCTTTCGACATCTCGAGAGAGAAAATTGCGGTACACATATCTTCATGAAATGCCACATACTGTGCGATGTTCAATACAAATGCTGTTTTTCCCATAGATGGACGCGCTGCGATCAGGATCAGGTCGGAAGGCTGTAAACCGGCAGTCCGGTAGTCCAGATCGATAAATCCGGTTGGAATACCTGTTACCGTTCCGGAAGTCTTTGCTGCATTTTCAATCTTCTCCAGCGCATTCATAACTACCTGGCGGATCGGAACATAATCCCCGCCGCCACCTCTTGTGGAGAGCAGATCAAACACTTTCTTCTCCGTCATATCCATGACCGTATCAATACTTTCCTTACCGGCATAACACTCATTCTCAATCTCTTCATTCAATCGGATGAGTCTGCGCCGCATGGAATTGTCTTTTACAATTTTTGCATAATACTTAATATTTGCAGAAGTCGGAACCGCATCCAAAAGTTCTTTCACATAGGAAAGACTTGAAATTTCCTCCGGCACCTCTTTTTCTTTTAATTTGTTCTGTAAGGTAATGAGGTCGACTGGAAGCCCTTTGCTGTAGAGTTCTATCATGGCATCAAATAAAATTCCATACTGTTTATGATAAAAATCATCACTCGTCAGCATCTCCATCGCCGTCAATATCGCATCTTTGTCCATGATCATGGAGCCAATGACAGACTGTTCTGCATCCAGACTGTTTGGCATGCTTCTCTTGATCAGAGTCTCCTCCATGAGATCCTCCCTATAATTCTACTACATGAACGGCAAGTTTTCCGGTTACTTTGGTGTGAAGTTTTACCGGAACTTCCACAACGCCAAAGCTTCTGATTGGCTCTGCAAGCTGCATTTTCTTCTTGTCAAGTTCTAATCCAAGCTGCTCTTTTGCAGCTGCTGAGATCTCTTTTGTGGAAACAGAACCAAAGGTTCTTCCGCCTTCACCGGCTTTCATCTTAACAGTTACTTTCTTATCCTTTAAATTCTCAGCCATTGCAAGCGCTGCCTCGTAATTCTCCTGCGCAACTTTATCTGCATGCTGATTCTGTAATTTCAGATCATTTAAATTTTTGGCATTTGCTTCCACGCCTAATTTTTTCGGAAAAATAGCGTTGCGTGCGTAACCGTCACTGACATTGACAACGTCTCCCTTTTTTCCTAATGCTTTTACATCCTGTAATAATATTACTTTCATTCCTGAATATCTCCTTCTTTTATCATCTCGTCAATGGTGTCCTGGATCATTCGCTTTGCCTCCTGGATCGTACAGTTCGTCAGCTGTGCTCCCGCAACGTTTAAGTGACCGCCGCCACCCACACGTTCCATAATGAGCTGGACATTGATCTCATCAATGGATCTTGAACTGATATAGATTTTTCCCTGATACTCCGTCAAAACGAAGGATGCCTTAATTCCCACAATATTTAATAATTCATTTGCAGCCTGTGCTCCTACAATTGTAGGGCTTTCGATATTATCCGCCGGGCAGACAGAGATTGCAAATGCTCCCCGGTAGACCTCTGCATGACGGACCGCTTCGGCTCTAGCTTTATAAGCAGCCATATCATTCCGCAGCATTTTTCTGACACGCGTGACTTCCGCTCCGGCTCTTCTGAGATATGCCGCTGCCTCAAAAGTGCGCACGCCTGTTTTTGTCATAAAATTATTGGTATCAATGAGGATGCCTGCATAAATACAGTCTGCCTCACTCGGTTCCAGCTTAATATTTTCCGAAAAATACTGCAATACTTCCGCGATCATCTCGCATGCGCTCGATGCGTATGGTTCGATATAGGAAAGTACCGGATTTTCAATGACTTCACTGTTCTGTCTGTGGTGATCGAATACACAGATCGTGTCGGTACGTTTTAACAGCTCCGGGCATTCTGTGTAGCTCGGACGGTTAGTGTCCACAACCATGACCAGCGTATTCTTATTTGTAATCAGAAGTGCCTCTTCATTCTTAATGAATAAATCTGCCGGGTAACCTTTTTCTTCCGTAAAACATTCTACCAGCGGTCGGAGGGATGTCGTGACTTCATTTAAAACGATCTGCGCCTTCTTGCCAAGCACACGGGCTGCGCAGTACACACCGATCGCTGCGCCTAAAGAATCTACATCGCTGATCGTATGTCCCATAATGACCACATGTTCACGGCTCTCGATGATCTCGCGGAGTGCATGAGCCTTTACTCTGGCTTTTACTCTGGTGTTACGCTCTACCTGTTTTGCCTTGCCTCCGTAATAAGTGACTTCCTCGCCTTCTTTTACAACGACCTGATCGCCGCCACGTCCTAATGCAAGGTCAATTCCCATGCGGGCGTACTCGTAATTCTGTGTATAGCTGACACCTCCGGCACCGACTCCGATACTTAAGGTGATCGCCATCTCATTTCCGACTTTGATGCTCTTGACATCCTCGATCAGCTTAAACTTATCTGCTGAGAGCTGCTCTAAATACTTGTATTTGAATACAACAAAATATTTATCTTTCTCGATCTTACGCACCAAGGCATCGATCTCTGTAAAATATTTATTGACCTTACGGTCTACAAGTGCGATCAAAAGAGAACGTTTTACATCTTCAATACTGTCTAACGCTTCCTCATAGTTGTCAATATAGATCAGTCCTGCAACAAGCTTCTGCTCCTCGTTCTCCCTGATATAACGATTCAGTTCTGTCTCGTCAAACAGATATATGGCAGTCAGATACTCATCCGTGTCGTTGATCGCCACGATAGCACTGTCCTTTGTCACGGAATCAAAATAAATGCGCTTCATGGAAATACGGTAATTGCGGTCATCCAGCATTACATTTATTGATTCTACCGCTTCGGACTTCTGCAGGATATCCTTGGTCAGGCTCGGAAACACTGTGGTCACTGACTTATGATAATTTTTGTCCTTGCCTGTGATCTCTGTAAACTTTTCATTCATCCACAGAAATCTCGAATTATAATCCAGCAATGCATACGGAATCTCAAAATCATTCAAAAGCTGTTTCTGTACAGTTCCGTACTGTGTGGCAAAATTCACCAGCTCATTGATCAGAAGTGGTCTGCTCCGCCTGTTTGATATCAGTACAATGATAACGTATAAAACGATAAATCCTGAAAACTCTGCTCCCATCTGTATGTCCTGTGCATACATTGCAATATCCATCAAAATCAATACAATAGTGAGATACAAAGGCCAGTTCAAATATCTGCGAAGCTTTCCTTTTAATTTTATATTCGTTTTCTTCATATTCACACCCTTTAAAAATCTGCAAAATAGTAACGATTTGTATTCCATTATATCATTTTCAGGGTATAATATAAAGCTTATTTTTCTGATTTAATTTCCCGATAAAGGTGGTTCACGTAAGGTCAGATAATTTCCCTTATCCATATCATCAATAAAATTATCTGCGATTATCCTCCTGCCACAGAAATTTTCGTCCATGTCATCCATGAATTCCATATTCGCATTCTGATAACCTACACTGTCCTGATAATGAAACACCCGGAATCCGGTTCCTTCTTCCCCGCCGTGCGCCGGAAAAATAAGATCGTGCCATCCGTCCGACATCGCATCGCTCACATACACCGGTGTGCGGACATACGCAAAACTTTCCAGCACCTGATATCCCTGCGCATTCTGCTCAAGGATCACTGCCGGATCACCGCCGTCACATTCCGTATATTCGCCAACCACCACCGCAAGGATTTCCTCCGTTCCATCTTCATTCAGATCGACCCTGTCATAATAGTAGCGTGTCTCCGTACAAAATTCTTCCGGTATCTGATAATAAGCAATCAGGAAATCCGCAAGTTCCTGGTTCTTCTCCCTGTCGGCATAAATCGTCTCTGTATCTGCCTCAGAAACAGGGTACTGTGTACGTTCCTGTTCTTTCTCTTCCGTCTCTTCTGTCTGACTTTCCGTTTCCGCTGCCGTATCAGGAACTGTTTCTGCTTTATCTGTCTCCTCTTTTTTACCACATCCACATAACCATAAAACTGCCAGCAATGGAAGTATGATATATTTTCTCAATTTTTTTTTCATATTGTGTAATCCTTTTGTCAGTCTCTTCCGTTTTCCTTAAACTTATGAAAAAAGCCTATCACATTATAAC
>ERZ1034871.79-NODE-79-length-49263-cov-8.908226_pt1 | contig 49263 bp, 38 predicted proteins | sample MGYA00520631_ERZ1034871 | MGnify/ENA primary metagenome ERZ1034871 (study PRJEB33766, sample SAMN09781721) | gut metagenome | biome: gut microbiome | host: Homo sapiens | place: Madagascar | study: EMG produced TPA metagenomics assembly of the PRJNA485056 data set...
GAGGATGACGAAGCCGCCCAGGACAATCCCTACCGGCTGCTGGCCGATTTGGGCTCCGTCATGGAACGGGCCGTCGCAGTGCGTTGCGACCAGCGCAGCATCGAACAGGCGCTGCATACGCTGAACGACGAGCTTACGCCGCGTGCCGAAGCGCTGCATGCGCATTCCGACTCCTCTGCATTCAATCAGGAGATCACCGCCATCTGGGAGGTGCGCCATCTGATTGAGCTCGGCAAGGCCGTGCTTTCCGCATCCGATGCGCGCCATGAGTCCCGCGGCTCGCTGAAACGCCTCGACTTCCCCGAACGCGATGACGAGCATTTCCTGGCCCACTCCATGACGGACGTCACCGGACAGGTCTCCTGGCAGTCGGTGCATATCGTGGATATGCCGCCGAAAGCCCGTGAATACTGACGCCTCTGGGCACGGCGTATGGCAGACTAGTTGACGGTTTTTCATCGAAAGGCAGGTACATGAACGGCAAGGAGAACGGCATGAACACGGTGACGTTGCGGGTGAACAGGTTCACGCCGCGTCCCGAACGAGGCCGTGAGCGAGGAGGCTCGCCTTTCGCCAGAAAGAGTTCTCCGTTTGGCGATTCCGGAGCATCCGCACGTAGGCGTCCCCGTGGCAAGCAGTGGGTACAGGAGTACACGTTGTCCGTCCGCCCGGAGGACACCGTGCTTGACTGCCTGCTGACGATCAAGCGCACCATCGACCCGACGCTCGCCTTCCGCTATTCGTGCGGACATGGCATATGCGGTTCCGATGCGGTGGCCATCAACGGCACACCGACGTTGCTTTGCACGGCCATGGTGAGGGATTGGGCCAAACCGGCCGGCACGCAGGTGGACAATGAGGGATTCCGCCATACCGGTGACGACTTCCAGCCCGTTCCCGCACAGGACGGCGACGACTTGGGCGTCATCGAGCTCGCCGCGCTGCCCGGATTCCCCGTACGGCGCGATCTGGTCGCCGACATCGACCAGATGCTCGACCAGATCAAAAAACTCAAGCCGTATCTGCAGGCCAACGACGATCTCGCCACCACCGAGGACGGCAAGATCGATGCGTTCGAATATCTGCAGAATCCGCAGCAGCTGGCCAAATACGAGTTGCTGAGCAATTGCATCGCCTGCGGAACCTGCGAAGGCAGCTGTCCCGTGTACGCGGGCGGCGAGGCGTTCATCGGCCCCGCGGCGCTTATCGCGGCGTCCCGTTTCATCAACGATTCACGCGACATGCAGACGGCCGCCCGCATGGATGCCATCGACTCGGCCGACGGCATCGCGGCATGCCAGTCGGTACGCGCATGCTCGCGCGAATGTCCGCGTGGCATCGACGTCGGCGAGGAGATCTGGCAGCTGATCGCCCAAATCAAGGAGCGCTGAACATGGACAGGACGTCATACACCAATCTCGCGAAATCGTGGGAGTATGTCGAGGATCATGCGTTCTCACGCCAGTCAGCCGAATTGAACGCCATCAGGACCGTAGCCGAGGAGAACGGCATTCCCCAGGGATCGGCGGCACAGGCCGAGCTTCTGCGCATGCTGGTGCGGATGCTGAACGCCTCCTCGGTGATCGCCATCGGCACCGGCTCTGTGGTGGAGACGATGCAATTGATCAATGGTCTTGACGGCACGGGACAGCTCACCGCCGTCGATTCCTCCGCGCAGGGCATCTCCCTGATTCGGAAGCTGTTCAACCGGCTATCCGACGAGACCGAGACCACGCTGCGTGCGGTCAACGCATCCGCGGGCGTGTTCCTTCCCCGTCTCAACGCCGAGAATTACGATCTGATCGTTGTTGCCGGCGATTCCGAGAACTACGCGGCCGCTTTCCAGCAGGCGCCGCGTCTACTGAAGCCGCATGCCGCGATCGTGTTCACCGACGTGCTCGCCTTCGATGCGGCCACCTCCGCCGGTGGCGTGCTGAATCCCGCCAACCGTGACGCGAAGTCCATTGCGATGCGGGAGCTGCTGGAAACCGTGGAATCCGATGAGAGGTTCACCACCGCGTTGACGCCGACCGGCACCGGTCTGCTGATCGCGGTCAAGGACTGACGACGCCGCACCCTCTCTGATTTCCTGGATATGATGGGGCCCGCACATGGTAATGGCATGTGCGGGCCCCATTCTCATCTACTGCCGTTTCGTCTTGGCACCAATCGTCTGACTGACCACGACCGTGCCGTCCTCCAGCACCGTTTCGACCTCGTCGGCGGCATCCTCGTCGCCGGTGTGGTGTTTGCGCTCCTGCTCCGCGGCCGATTCGAACCGCTTGGATTGGCGGCTCAGCAGTATGCCGGAAATCACCGCCGCGATCATGGATCCGATCAGGACGCCGAATCTGGCCTCGGCGGACAATTCGGCGTCCTGATACGCGAGAGAGGCGATAAGGAACGACACCGTGAAGCCGATGCCGCATGCGCAAGCCGCGGGGAACATGTCACGCACGCGCAATCCCTTGGCCATTTTGAGGCCTCCCACATGCGTGGACAGCCATGCCGTGGCCATGATGCCCAAAGGCTTGCCGACGACCAACGCCACCATCACGGCGACGACCACAGGCGAGACGAACAATGCGAATGTCAACGATTCGAAATGCACACCGGTGGCGAACAGCGCGAAGATCGGCAGCGCGAGCAACGCGGAGAACGGCTGCAGCTTGTCCGCGTAGCGTTCCGCCCGTGGGGTCTTCTCACCGAAGCACTCATGCGCGGGAGTGAGCAGGCCGACCAGCACGCCTGCCAGCGTGGGGTGCACGCCGGCCTCGAACATCATGACCCATGCCAGCACGCCGACGATGGCCACCGCGAGCCATGGCACCCTGCGCATGCGCACCAGGAAATACCAGACGGCCGCGCATACGGCGATGCCGAGGAACCAATACCACGCGTTCACCGACGAGAAAAACACCGCTATCAGGATGATGGCCAGCAGATCATCCACAGTGGCCAACGTCATCAGAAACGCACGGATGGAGCCCGGCAGCGCCTTGGCGAACAAAGCCAGCACAGCCAACGAGAACGCAATGTCCGTGGCCGTGGGCACCGCCCATCCATGGGACATCTGCGCGAAGGAGAACACCTCGCCCGACGCTATAGTCAGGCGACCGTCCCCTGCTGCGGAGAACAGCGAAATCACACCGATGAACAGCGCCGGCGGCACCAGCATGCCTCCCACGGCGCATAGCATCGGCACCGCGGCGGCCTTGGGATTGGACAGCGATCCCGTGGTGAGCTCCTGTTTCAATTCCAATCCCACGGTCAGGAAGAACACCGTCAGCAGACCGTCCTGCACCCAATGGCCCAATCCCATGTCGATATTGGTATGGGGAATGGCTATACGGAAGTTCTCGAGCTGTTCGAACGCATGAGCGGTGAAGGGGAGGTTGGCCAGCAGGAGTCCGGCGAGGGCGAAACCGAGCATGATCAGACCGGATATACGGTCGGATGCGGCTATGCGTCGGATGGTTGTCCAGATTCCCCTCTTCGATGTGGCCATCATGCTCCTTGTCTTGCGGCCCCGTCCGACCGCGATGTCCGTGGAAAAATCGCATTATCCAGTGTATCGAAGGGTCTGGTGTTTGGTCTCGAATCCTCATCCACGCTCATCTGTGCGCGCAATCGCCCCACACTATGGCCATTCACATTGGAAGATTCCCGCGGTCCAAGACGCTTCCGGGGAGGATTCAAGGCTTCACGGCGATACTGACGGGAAACCTAACACAAAAAAAGAAAGCCTCCTCCGCATTCGCGAAGGAGGTTCTTGTGCGCGAGACAGGATTCGAACCTGCGACCTGCTGATCCGTAGTCAGCTGCTCTAATCCGCTGGGCTACTCGCGCAACGTCATCTTATTTTCTAAAGCCACCTGATGACTGGTGGCTGGTGCGCGAGACAGGATTCGAACCTGCGACCTGCTGATCCGTAGTCAGCTGCTCTAATCCGCTGGGCTACTCGCGCAACGTTGCCTTGTTTCCGGCAACTCGAATAAGATACACCCAAACGAGCTTCAAACAAAATCTCGGCGTGTCGCAACGGATTGCAATGGAATCATGCCTCTCTGAGACGAGGAATCTCCTGTGTCGGCACCTTGAGCAGCTTCGGCGTGCCCGCACCACTGACGGCAGCTTCGTCGACAACCACTTCAGCGACGCCTTCCATACTAGGAAGCTGGAACATGGTGTCTTCCAAAGTCCTCTCGATGATCGAACGCAGCCCACGCGCGCCCGTCCCGCGTCGGATCGACGTGGCCGCGATCTGCCGCACCGCGCCATCGGTGAAAGTCAGTCTCACGCCATCGACGGCGAACAGCTTCTGATACTGCTTGACCAGCGCGTTCTCCGGTTCGACGAGGATACGCGCCAGATCATCCTCGGTAAGCTCCTCCAGCACGCTGACCACCGGCAGCCTGCCTATGAATTCCGGAAGCAGACCGAAATCGGCCAGATCGTCAGCGGACACCTGCGCGAGCAATTCCCGCTTCGGCACCTCATGATCATGCCAGGATGCGCCGAAACCGCTTTCCCGGGCACCCAAGCGTTGCGCCACGATGTCGTCAAGCCCCACGAACGCGCCGCCACAGATGAACAGGATGTCTCGGGTATCAATCCGCACGGTCTCCATCTCGCGGTGCTTGCGGGATCCCTCTACCGGCACGGTGGCGACGGTGCCTTCCAGGATCTTGAGCAATGCCTGCTGCACGCCCTCGCCGGACACATCGCGTGTGATGGACGTGTTCTCACCGCTTTTACGGGCGATTTTGTCGATCTCATCTATATATATGATGCCCTGCTGAGCGCGGGCCACGTCGCCGTCAGCGGCCTGAATGAGGCGCTGCAGCACGGTTTCGACGTCATCCCCCACATAGCCGGCCTCCGTCAGTGTGGTGGCGTCGGCTATGACGAACGGCACGTTCATAACCTTGGCAAGCGTCTGCGCCAGATACGTTTTGCCCACTCCCGTCGGCCCAAGCAGCAGAATATTCGATTTGGCCACCTGCACTCCCGCAAGCGGATCATCCTGCGCCTGCGACGACTTCACGCCGAGACGGGCGGCTTCGCCCATTTCCATGTTGACGCGCTTGTAATGGTTGTACACGGCCACGGAAAGCGTTCTTTTGGCCGATTCCTGTCCGACGACGTAATCGTCGAGATAGGCGCTGATCTGCGCCGGCTTGGGCAGCTGCAGGACACCGGCCCGGGCGTCCTTGACCCGTTCCTCCGAAATGATGTCCACGCACAATCCGATGCATTCGTCGCAGATGGCCGCGCCCGACCCGGTAACCAGCTTGCGCACCTGGTTCTCGGATTTGCCGCAGAACGTGCATCTTGACACCGCGTCGTTGTAGTTGACCACACGTCCCATTCCATACCCCTTCGTTTCATAGGACCATCATCCACGGAACACAATACCCCTGCCGGAACCCAGCAGGGGTATTGTGCGTCAAGACATGACTCCGGCATCCGCACGTCAGCCGCGGTGCTCCAGCACCTCGTCGACGATGCCGTATTCCTTGGCCTCCTGGGCCGTCAGGAAGGTGTCCACCTCGATGTCCTTGCGAATCTTCTCGATGTCACGGCCGGTGTGCTTGGCCAGCGTGTTCTCCAGCCATTCGCGCATGCGCAGCATCTCCTTGGCCTGGATTTCGATTTCCGTGGCCTTGCCGAAACCTTGGTCAATGGCCGGCTGATGGATGAGCACGCGGGCGTTCGGCAGCATCAGACGCTTGCCCTTGGCTCCGGCGGCCAGCAGGATGGCCGCGGCGGAAGCGGCCTGGCCCAGGCATACGGTCTGCACATCCGGCTTGATGTACTGCATGGTGTCGTAGATGGCGGTCATGGCCGTCATGGAACCACCTGGGGAATTGATGTACATCATCACATCACGGTTCGGATCTTGGCTTTCCAGCACCAGCAGCTGGGCCATGATGTCGTCGGCGGAGGTATCATCCACCTGCACGCCCATGAAGATGATGCGGTCCTCGAACAACCGGGTGTACGGATCCTGCCTCTTGTACCCGTATGGGGTCTTCTCCTCGAACTGAGGCAGAACATAGCGGTTCTGCGGCGCGAACGCCGCCTCACGGGCCGCCGCGCCCTGGAATCCGACGACGCCGGCCGGTCCGGCCAGACGCTCGGCGCGGGCTACAAACTGTGCTTCTTCGCTTGCCATGGTCACTCTCCCTTGCTGGCGCTCATCGTGTCGTGGGTGGATACGAGCTTGTCCACGAAACCATATTCCAATGCTTCCTGCGCGGTGAACCAGTGGTCATACTCGTTGTCGCGGTAGATCTCCTCGACGGTATGACCGGTCTGCTCGGCGGTCAGCTCGCTCATGGTCTTCTTCATATCCATGATGAGCTCGGCGTTGATGCGCACGTCGGTGGCGGTGCCACCGATGCCGCCGGACGGCTGGTGCATCAGCACTCGCGCATGCGAGGTCAGGAAGCGCTTGCCCTTGGTTCCGGAGCTCAGCAGGAACTGGCCCATGGAGGCGCACATGCCCAATCCCACGGTGGCCACGTCAGGCTCGATGAGCTGCATGGTGTCGTAGATGGCCATGCCCGCGGTGATGGAACCGCCCGGAGAATTGATGTACAGCCAAATGTCCTTCTTCGGATCCTCGGCGGCCAGCATCAGCATCTGCGCGCAGATGCGGTTGGCCATCTCGTCCTTGACCTCCTCGCCCATCCAGATGATGCGGTCCTTCAGCAGGCGGTTGAAAATCGGATCGGCGGGTCCCGCAGGCATGTCTTCGCCAGCCATGACGGGAAGGGGTGCACTCAGATTGCTCACCTTGTCTCCTTTTCCAGTGTTCTCTATAGTTTCACAGCCTACCGCTTCGAAGCGACGGGTAACGCGATTGCGCTTACAGTGGAGAAGTCCACGGCGGAAGACGGCTACCTGCGCTTCGCTTCCATGCGGAAGGCTGCGATCAGGCAGCAGATCGAGACGGCAACCAATGCGATCATGATGGCGAACGTCCAACTGCCGCCGACGGCCGTGGCGTGCCTGAATGCCGCACTCCCCTCCTTGCCGGCCCCGGACTGGGCCACCGACAGCACGGTGGAGAACAACGCGGTTCCGGCGGCGCCGCCGAATTGCAGGCAGGTGTTGAACACCGCGTTGCCGTCCGGCATGAACTGCGGCGAGATACTGCGCAACGCGTTGGTCATTATGTTGGAAAAGCCGAGCGAGTAGCCAAGTCCGAAAATGAAATAGAAGCCCGCAAGCGTGGCGGGAGTCAGCCGCATGGAGAAGACCAGCAGCAGAATCGGACCGCAGATCGCCAGGAGGAACGCGCCCAGAATCGGACGAACCGGTCCGAAACGATCGTACAGCGTGCCGCCTATCGGAGCGAAGAAGGCTCCGACCAACGCACCGGGCAATACCAAGGCGCCTGCGAGGAACGCATTCGTGCCCAGGGAAAGCTGCGCGAGGTTGGTGATCACATAACCGAAGCCGATGCCGACGATCGGCAGCAGCATGTAGGCGATCAGATGCAGCAGCACCATCGGATCACGCAGCCAGCCCAGACGGATCAGCGGCGAGAAGGAACGATGGGACGACCATCCGAAGAAGAGCAGCGACCCCAATCCGACGATCAGACTGACCACGGCGAAGACGCCCGGCACCACGGCCGCGCCGCCCGCCACTGCGGCGGCCACGGCCACACCGGCCTGATTCAGGAACATTACCAGCCCGCACAACGCCAGTACGATCGACGCGAACTGCAACGGGTTCAGACGTGCCTCCTCCGTCGGACGGTGCTGCTCGATGCATTTCAGGCCGACAGGCAGCGAAATCAGCAGGATGACGGGAATGACAATGATGAAAATCGCACGCCATGGAAGAATGCTCGACACCGCGCCGCCCACGGTCGGACCGATCGCCGGAGCCACGGTGATGACCAGCGAGCCGACGCCCATCAATCGTCCGACCTTGCTTCGCGGCGACTGCTCGAGGATGATGTTCATCATCAGCGGAGTGGCCACGCCGGAGCCAACGCCCTGAATGATACGGGCGACCAAGATCACGGGGAACGCATGACCGAAGATCATGGTCAGCGAGCCAAGCACCGCAAGCGCCACCGCGGCGAGGAACAGGACGCGATGCTTGAATTTGCGGTTAAGATACGACGACAGCGGCATGGTGGCTGCGACCGTCAACAGGTAGATGGTGGTGATCCACTGCACAGTAGCAGTGTTCACGTTGAATTCCCGCATGAGCTGTGGGAACAGCACCGTCATCACGGTTTCGGTGAGGATGCCGATGAAGGCGAGCGAGCCGACCGCCACGATGGCGCCGATGAGTTTGCCGGGAATGCGTTCGTCCGGCGTTTCCTTGATGTTTTCGCTATTGTTCCGATTGCTATGGTCGGTGGTTTCGAGCGTTGTATTCCGTTCTTTCATAATCACTTTCCGCGCACTTTTTCCTGCGGCCATGTGCGACGCCGCGATTGACGCATGGGCCTTGCAAAGCAAGCAGGCGTCAACCCCAGCGAAGAATTTTAGCGGACCCCCTGACCCAATGCCTGCAGGAAACGAACATCAGGCGTTGCGCTGGCCGGAACGGCCGTCACCGTTATCGTCCTCTTCGTGCAGAATCTTCCGAATCCGCTCCAATCTCGGCTTGATCTCATGCTCGTAGCCACGATCGTTCGGATGGTAGTATTCGCGCCCCTGCAGCTCGTCAGGCATGTACTGCTGTGGCGCCACCGCGCCCGGCCAATCGTGCGCGTACCGGTAGCCTTCGTGGTTGCCCCAGCTTTTCATCAAGGCGGTCGGCGCGTTGCGCAGATGCAGCGGCACTTGGCCGATGAGTCCGGCGTCCACGTCGGCGAGCGCCGCGTTGATGGCGTTGTAGCTGGCGTTGGATTTGGGCGCGGTGGCGACGGCGAGCGCCGCTTCGGCAAGAATGATGCGCGCTTCGGGCATGCCGATCATGGCCACGGCCTGCGCCGCGGCTACGGTGACTTGCAGGACCTGCGGGGCGGCCATGCCGACTTCCTCGGATGCTGCGATCATGATGCGTCGTGCGATGAAGCGCGGGTCTTCCCCCGCGCGCAGCATGCGGGCCAGATAATGCATGGTGGCGTCCGGATCGGAGCCTCGCATGGATTTGATGAACGCCGAGATGACGTCGTAGTGGTCGTCTCCGTCCTTGTCGTAACGCACGGTGGCCACGTCCATGACCTTCGACACCACATCAGGCGTGATGATGGGCCGTTTCGCGCCTTTTTTGCGTTCTTTGTCACCAGTGAGCGCGCCGGCCGCGGCTTCGAGGATGGTCAGTGTCTTACGTGCGTCGCCGCCGGCCATGCGGATGATCTCATCCACAGCCTCGTCGGTGATTCTGATTTCGTTGTCAAGGCCGTGTTCGCTTGCGATGGCGCGATTGATCAGCGTTTTCAGATCGTCCGGTTCCAGCGATTCGAGTTTGACGACCACGGATCGGCTGAGCAGCGGTTTGATGACGGAGAAGCTTGGATTCTCCGTGGTGGCCGCGATGAAGGTGACGTCACGGTTCTCCACACTTGGCAGCAGGGCGTCCTGCTGGGATTTGGAGAAACGGTGCACTTCGTCGATGAACAGCACCGTCTCCCTGCCTTCCGAGACGAGACGCTCATGCGCGCGTTTCAGCACGTCACGCACATCCTTGACGCCGGACGTGACCGCGGACAGTTCCTCGAACACGCGTCCGGACTGTTTGGCGACGATGTAGGCGAGCGTGGTCTTGCCCACCCCCGGAGGTCCGAACAGGATGACGGAGCTCGGCGCGGTGAGCGAGCCCTTCGATGCGGGGTTAGCGAGCCTGCGCAGCGGAGACCCCTCCCCCAGCACACGGGACTGTCCCAGCACTTCGTCGATGCTCGACGGACGCATCCGCACGGCCAGCGGACGCGTCACATCATCCGGCGCGTCCATCGCGGCAAACAAATCATCGGTCATGCCTTCCACTGTAGCGCAACGCATCCAACAATTCGAACACACGTTCGACGTGCGGATTCACCCCAAACGGTAGACTGGCAAGCATGGCAGACGATAAGAACTATGGCTCGCTGGGCGCTTTGGCCCCGAACTGGGACGAGGGCGGACGCAACATCGACGCGGACGAAATATACGAACGCTTCTTCACCTGGGTGTCGGACGTCAAAGGCGTCGAACCGTGGCCCCATCAGGAGGAGGCCATCATGGACCTGCTCGCGGGCGACCATGTCATCCTGAACACCCCTACCGGCTCAGGCAAATCCCTGGTGGCGCTCGGTATGCATTTCGCGGCGTTGTGCACAGGGCGCCGCTCCTATTACACGGCTCCGATCAAGGCTCTCGTATCGGAGAAGTTCTTCGACTTGGTTGAAGTTTTCGGTCGTGAGAACGTCGGCATGATCACCGGCGACACACATATCAACGCGGATGCGCCGATCATCTGCTGCACCGCGGAGATCCTCGCCAATCAGGCGTTGCGCGAGGGCCGTCATGCCGATGTCGGCTGCGTGGCGATGGACGAGTTCCACTATTACGGCGATCCCGAGCGCGGCTGGGCGTGGCAGGTGCCGCTGCTCACGCTGCCGCATACGCAGTTCCTGCTGATGAGCGCGACGCTTGGCAACGTCGATGCGATTGCCGACAAGCTCGAGGACATGACGGACACCGACGTGGATATCATCGCCGATGCGCCACGTCCCGTGCCGTTGACGTACGAATACACACTCGACCCGTTGGAGAAGACGGTGGAATTGGCGTTTGGCAAGGGCGAGACGCCGATCTACGTGGTCCACTTCTCCCAGGACGCCGCGTTGGAGACCGCCAACGCGCTGGCCAGCACGGGCGTGTCCAGCAAGGAGCAGCGCACCGCGATCGCCGAAGCCATCAAGGGAACGAAGTTCACCACCGCGTTCGGCAGGATCCTGCAACGTCTGCTGCGCACCGGCGTCGGCATCCACCATGCCGGCATGCTCCCCCGCTATCGTCGTCTGGTGGAGCAGCTCGCCCAGCAGGGACTGCTGCCAGTGATCTGCGGCACCGACACGCTTGGTGTCGGTATCAATGTGCCGATCCATTCCGTGGTATTGACCGCGTTGACCAAGTTCGACGGCACGAAGATGCGCAAGCTGCGCGCCCGCGAGTTCCATCAGATCGCCGGACGCGCCGGCCGCATGGGATTCGACACGGAGGGTCTGGTCATAGCCGAAGCCCCCGAATTCGAGATCGAGAACGCCAAGGCCCTGGCCAAGGCGGGAAACGATCCGAAGAAGCTCAAGAAGGTCAAACGCAAGAAGGCGCCGGAAGGCTTCGTCACGTGGAACGAGAACACGTTCGACAAGCTCATCGACGCGGCTCCGGAAACGTTGGTGCCGCATATGAAGATCACGCATTCCATGGTGCTGAACGAGGTGGAGCAGGGCGGCGACGCCCGACTGCGCATCAACCGGCTCATCGACGATTCCGCACAGACCCCGGATCAGAAGGAGCGCCTGCATGCGCGCGCGGACGAGATCTTCCAGACCCTGTTCGACACGAACGTCATCGAGACCGAAGACCGCGACGACGGCGGCAAGGACTATTTCATGACCGTGGACGTTCCGGACGATTTCGCCCTCGACCAGCCGCTGAGCCCATTCCTGCTGGCCGCGCTGGAACTGCTCGATCCGGAATCGGACACCTACGCGCTGGATGTGATCTCCATGGTGGAGGCCACGTTGGAGGATCCCAAGCAGGTGCTTCGCGCCCAGGAGCGGCAGGCCCGAGACGAGGCCATGATCCGCATGAAGGAGGACGGCCTCGACTATGACGAACGTATGGACAGGCTTCAGGAGATCACCTATCCGAAGCCGTTGGAGGATATGCTTCAGGCCGCGTTCGATGAATACCGCCATGATGTTCCGTGGGCGAACGACTATTGGCTGAGTCCGAAATCGGTGGTGCGCGACATGGTGGAGACCGCTTCCGATTTCACCGGCTACATCGCCCGCTACAACATCGCCCGTTCCGAAGGCACGCTGCTGCGGTACCTGTCCGACGCCTACCGTGCGTTGGCGCGTACCGTTCCGCAGGAAAAGCGCGACGAGCAGCTTGACGACATCATCTCCTGGCTGCGCGTGGTGGTCCGTTCCATCGACTCCTCGCTGGTGGACGAATGGGAGCATGCCGGAACCGATACCGACGCGTCCGAAGCGGCCGCCAATCTTGCCGCGCCCGGCGCAAAACAGGCCGTGGTGGAGGATCGCCGTGGACTCACCGTATTGGTGCGCAACGCCATGTTCCGCCGTGTGCAGCTCATGGACCTCGACAAGCCGGACGAGCTCGGTGCGCTCGACAAGGACTGGGGTTACGGCGTGCACGAATGGGAAGACACGCTCGACGATTACTACGACGAGCACGAATACGTCAACATCGACGCGAAGGCACGCAGCGGCGAGCTGTTCATCCTCGACGAAAGCAAGGAGAACAGCGAGCACGCCTGGAAGGTGCGGCAGATCATCGACGATTCCGATGGCGACCACGACTGGGCCATCACCGGAACCGTCGACCTGGACACCACACAATCCAGTGGCGAGGTTGTCTTCTTCGACTACAGCGTGTCCAACTGACGGCGCATCTCGTCGGCGTCGACTTCGAGCGGCGGCCAGATCATATTCATGTTCCTAAGCGTGTTGCGCAGCAGTTCGGAGACGACCGCCCTCGAGTACCAGCGGTTGTCAGCGGGCACCAGATACCACGGCGCCTGGTCCGTGCTGGTGCGCAGGAACACGTCCTGCCATGCGGCCATGTATTCGTCCCAGCGTGCGCGCGCTTCGAGATCGCTCGGATCGAACTTCCAATATTTGGTCGAATCCTCAAGACGGCTCAGGAAGTGACGTTTCTGCTCCTCCTTGCTTACCACGAGGAAGATCTTGATGATGGCGCAGCCATCGGACGCCAACTGCGATTCGAAACGGTTAATCTCGTCGTACCGCGACTGCCAGACCTCCTCCGGCTGGGTCTTGTAGATGCGCGGCATGACGATGTCCTCGTAATGCGACCGATCGAAGATGGAAATCCACCCATTCGCCGGCAGCTCGCGCTTGATGCGCCACAGATAATCGTGGTCCAATTCCTCGCCTTTCGGCGCGCCGAAACCATGGTAGTGCATGCCCATCGGATCACCCTGGCTGAACACGTGGCGCACGATGCCACCCTTGCCCGACGCGTCCATGCCCTGCAACACAATCAGCAGGCGATGATGCGAGCCTTTCACGCCATTGGCGTACATCAACCGCTGGTAACGGGCGATTTCCGACGAACTGATGGCTATGAACCGTTCGGCGTCCTCCTTGTTGCCATCGAACCCCGGCGTGGCCCCGCCGTTCACAGTGGCGACGTCGACATCGTGGTGGAATCGCAGCAATTGGCCCGGCGGCAGCGTCCATACCGAGCTCAGCAGTTCGCTTGCCTTGGCCACGTTCGCCAGCCCCTCGGCGACGGAACCGCAATTCGCCCCCTGCGCCAGCCTGTTCTCCACCTTGTTCAGCGTCTTCGCAATCGGCGTCATCTTCGGATCCTTGCTCTTATCCGCCATTTCAAGCCTCCTTGCTTGATATCAGACATGATGATGATTGCATCCTAGGCATGACAATGGCCGGTGTCCCGGATTTCGCATGCGCGCGTCTCCAAAACACCGGCCATATCACAAGCCATATGAGCCGTCAGGATTCCCGATCAGTCTTCGACTGGCCTTTTCCCTGATGGTGCTCGGCCTCCTTTTTCTTGGCTTCCTTCATCAGGTCCTCCAATGGATTGTCCTTGATGGGTTTGCCGTTTTTGTCGAACTCGATCTGGCTTTCGGGATGCGTCTCGTCATATCCCTGGACGTAACGCGTCTCACGCCAACGGTGAATCGACGCGTTCGTGCCACGGTGATGCACATGGTACAGGCGTTGGGCGCCGCCGAGCGGCACGCCTTCCTTGGCCACGGCGATCTGATTCACATTCGACGGATCCATGATGGCGATCGGGGCGACCGGCTCAGGCTCGGCCGGCGCGGCGGTATGCTGCTGCATGCGCGACGGAAGCCATTCGGCGAGACGGCTCAGCAGCCAGCAGACGATGAAATACACGACCGCGGCCACCACCAGGGTCTGCAGAATGTTGAAGTACATCGAACCGAGACGGCGTGATTCCTGCAGCAGATCCGTGTACATGATGATCGATCCGAGCGCGGTGTCTTTCAGCACCACGACCAGCTGGGTCACAGCCGCCGGCAACATGGCGTAGATGGCCTGGGGCACCTCTATCTGAATCAGCGACTGCGTGCGGGTCAATCCCAAGGCAAGCGACGCCTCACGCTGACCATTCGGCAGGTTGCCCACACCGGAACGCACCAGTTCGGCCACCACGGAACCGTTGTAGATCACCAAGGCGAGCACAACGGCCCAGTATGCCGGACTGGGCAATCCCGCGAAGGCGAACCAACGCCAGAAGAAGATCATGAGCAGAAGCACAGGAACCGCACGTGCGAATTCAACGATCGCGCCGGAGACCGCACGTATAATCACGTTCGGCAGCAGTCGTCCGATACCGAAGAGCAGACCGAACACCACGGCTCCGATGACGGCCAGGACCGAGGCCCGAATCGTCGCCCACAGACCCGGAAGATAGAAGTCGGTCCATGCTTCGGCGTCAAGCGCCGGTTTCCACAGTTCCCAGCTCAGCTGGTTCTCGCCGTCCGGCGGATTGTGCAGACGCATGAGGATCAGCACAAGCACCACCGCGAAGATGATGCCGGCTATCCAATTGACGATACGGATGGTCTTGCGGCCCTTCGGGCCCGGCTGGTCGAACAACACCGCGCTTTCATTGCTTGCCATGGCGCGTCACCTCCTCACTGCGAGTTTGTTGGACAGATATGTGGTCAGCATGCCGATCGGAATAATCAGAATCACGTAGCCGAATGCGAAAATCAGGAAGATCGGGACGATCACATCGGAACGGTATTCGATCATTTCGCTCATCAACGAGGACGTCTCCGTGGCCACGGACGCAGCCGCCGCAACGGTGGAGTTCTTCAGCAACGCGATCAGAGTGTTGCCCAAAGGCGCCACGGATCCGCGGAAGGCCTGCGGCAGGATGATCTGCGTGGCGGACTGCATGAAGTTGAGCCCCAGTGCACGGGCTGCCTCCGCCTGTCCGATTGGCACCGTATTGATGCCGGAACGCAGCGATTCGCACACGAAAGCCGCGGTGTACAGGCTCAGACCGGTCACTGCCAGCCAGAAGAAATTGGTGGCGAAAGTATCGGAGAAGCTGAGCTTCAACTGGGCGTAGGCGCCAAGCACCATGAACACCATAATGATGGTCAATGGCATGTTCTTGAACAGTTCCACGTAGGCGCAGGAAACGGTGCGGAGCGAGGCGACCGGCGAAATGCGCATCATCACGAGGATGACGCCGAGGATCATGGAGAACAAAGCCGACCATAGGGTCAGCTCGATATTCACCAGGAAGGCGGCCGGCACATCGTATTGGCTGAACAGCGAAATAAACGCTTCCATCACTTCTCCCCTTCCTTCGGTTTCGGCGGATTGTATTTAGCGTCCGGCGTGTAGTCAACGCCCTTCGTGTTGTCGGCGATGGCTCGCTTCCAGGAACCGTCCTTGATCATTTCGGAGATGGCGTTGTTGATGTTCCTGGCGAGTTTCGTGTTGCCTTTCTTGACGCCGACGCCATAGTATTCCTGGGTGAATGGCTTGCCCACCACGCGCAGACGTCCGCGCGACGCCGAAGCCAGGCCGGCCAGGATGATGTCGTCCGTGGTCACCGCGTCGACGATGCCGGAGAACAGCGCGGTCGCGCATTCGGCATAGCCGGGCTGCTCCATAAGCTGCACCTCGTTGGCGAACTTCTCCTTGACCGTCACTGCGGATGTGGATCCCGTCACCGAGCACAGACGTTTGCCGTTGAGATCCTCCGGGCCGTCGATGCCCTTCTCGTCCTTGCGGACCAGCAGATCCTGTCCCGCCACGAAATACGGCCCTGCGAAGGATACGACCCTCTTGCGTTCGTCGGTGATCGAATAGGTCGCCACGATGAAGTCGACGTCGCCGTTCTGCAGCATGGCCTCACGCTGCTTGGACGGCGCCTCCTTCCAGACGATCTGGTCCTCGGAATAGCCGAGCTTTCTGGCGATGTATTTGGCGACGTCCACATCGAAGCCGACGTAGGTGCCGTTCTTTTTGAAGCCCAGGCCCGGCTGGTCGAATTTGATGCCGATGCGGATTCTGCCATCCGCGTCATCCGCGCCGCACGCGGAGACGGCGAACACGCACGCGAACGCGCAAAGCGCCGCCATGCCTCTGCGGAGCATGCGTTTCGCCGCAATGGATAATGGTTTCTTCATTGGGATTTTCCTCTTTTGCCGGTATTTCACATCACTGTCAGTGGGTGAGGATCTTCGACAGGAAGTCCTTGGCACGGTCCGTCTTCGGATGTTCGAAGAATTCCTCCGGCGTGCTCTGTTCGAGGATCTGACCGTCAGCCATGAACACGACCTTGTCGGCCACCTTGCGTGCGAAGCCCATCTCGTGGGTCACGCACAGCATGGTCATGCCTTCATGGGCCAGCTCTACCATGACGTCGAGCACCTCATTGACCATTTCCGGATCGAGCGCGGAGGTCGGCTCGTCGAACAGCATGACTTTCGGCTGCATGGCGAGGGCGCGGGCGATGGCGACGCGCTGCTGCTGGCCGCCGGAAAGCTGAGACGGCATCTTGTTGGCCTGGGAGGCCACGCCCACGCGTCCCAGCAGATCCATGGCGAGGTCCTCGGCCTCCTTCTTGTCCATGCGACGGACCTTGATCGGCGCCAATGTCACATTTTCCAGAATGGTCTTGTTGGCGAAAAGATTGAAGGACTGGAACACCATGCCCACTTCCGCACGCAGACTGGCGAGCTCCTTGCCCTCCTGCGGCAGCGGCTTGCCGTCGATGCGGATGTCTCCGGAGTCGATGGTCTCCAGACGGTTGATGGTGCGGCACATCGTGGATTTGCCGGATCCGGACGGACCGACGATGACGAGCACCTCGCCTTTTCTTACGGTAAGATTAATGTCTTTAAGCACATGCAGGTCGCCATAATGCTTTTCGACATGGGTCAGTTCGACGAGCGGCCTGTCGTCCGCCCCAGCGTCCGGCATGATGGAACGCTTCGCTTCGGTTTCTTTGATTTCAGACATACGGGCAGTATAGGAAATGAATGGGAAATTTATGTTTCCCAGCCGTCCGTTCGTCTCACTTTGCCCAAAATATGAGACGACGCATATCGTTTTATGAATGAAATCACAAGTAAAAAGGCGTCCGCACGCCAATCGCGTACGGACGCCTTCATTCGCTTTCAGGCAGGAAGACTATCAGTCCTCATCCTCATCTGGATCGTAATCGACGCCGGTCTCGGCACGCTGCTCGGCGGAGATTGGAGCCGGGGCGCCGGTCAGCGGATCGCGGCCGCCACCCGCCTTCGGGAAGGCGATGACGTCGCGGATGGAGTCGGCGCCCGCCAAGATGGCTGCGGTGCGGTCCCAGCCGAGGGCGATGCCTGCGTGCGGCGGCGCGCCGTACTTGAAGGCCTCGAGCAGGAAGCCGAACTTGTCATTCGCCTCTTCCGGAGTGATGCCGAGCACGTCGAGCACACGGTCCTGGATGTCGTCACGATGGATACGCACGGAGCCGCCGCCCATCTCGTTGCCGTTGCACACGATGTCGTACGAATCGGACATGGCATGCTCGGGATCCTTGTCGAACTTGTCGATCCAATCCTTGGACGGCATGGTGAACGGATGATGCATGGAGGTCCACTTGGAGTGGCCGACAGCCACATCGTCGTCATCCGGATCGTCGGTCGGCTTGAACAGCGGGAAGTCCACGACCCAGGTGAAGGCGAAATCGTCCGGCTTGAGCAGACCGGCGCGACGGGCGAGTTCGACACGCACCGCACCCAGCAGCTCCTGGGAGGAAGTGCGACGGCCGGCTGCGAAGAACACCGCATCGCCGTCTTCGGCGCCGACGGCCTCCTTCAGGCCATTGCGCTCCTCTTCGGAGAGGTTCTTGGCGACAGGTCCCTTGAGATCGCCGTTCTCGGCGAAGACCACATAGGCGAGACCCTTGGCGCCACGCTGCTTGGCCCAATCCTGCCATGCGTCGAACTGACGGCGAGGCGTGGCCGCGCCACCCTTGAAGAGCACGGCGCCGACGTATGGAGCCTGGAACACGCGGAACGGAGTGTTCTTGAAGTAATCGGTCAGCTCGATCAGCGGGTTGCCGAAGCGCAGATCCGGCTTGTCGGAACCATACTTATCCATGGCGTCCTGCCAAGTGATGCGCTGGATCGGCAGCTTGATGTCGTATCCGGCGGACTTCCAGATGGCCGCGATGACCTTCTCGGCCATGGCCATCACATCCTCCTGGTCCACGAAGGCCATCTCCATGTCGAGCTGGGTGAATTCCGGCTGACGGTCGGCGCGGAAGTCCTCGTCACGATAGCAGCGGGCCAGCTGGTAGTAGCGTTCGACGCCGGAGACCATGAGCAGCTGCTTGAGCAGCTGCGGGGACTGCGGCAGAGCGTACCAGGAACCCGGCACCAGACGGGCCGGCACGACGAAGTCACGGGCGCCTTCCGGCGTGGACTTGATCATGGTCGGGGTTTCGATCTCTTCGAAGCCCATCTCCTCCAGCGCATGGCGGGCGGCCTTCGACATCTGGGCGCGCAGCTTCAGGTTGCGCTGCATGGACGGACGACGCAGGTCGAGGTAACGGTACTTCAAACGCACGTCCTCGCCCGGCAGCTTGTTTTCAGATTCGTTCTCGAGTGCGGTGGAGACCTGGAACGGCAGAGCATCGGACTTGGCCAGCACTTCGATGCTTTCGGCCACGACTTCGATCTTGCCGGTGGCCAGATGCTCGTTCTCGTTGCCATCCGGACGCAGACGAACCTCGCCGACGACCTGGATCACGAACTCGGAACGCAGCGGACGAGCCATCTCCTCGTCATAGATGACGACCTGCACCAGACCGGTGTTGTCGCGCAGGTCGATGAATGCCACGCCACCGTGGTCACGGCGACGATCCACCCAACCGGCGAGCGTCACCTTCTGGCCGACGAGATCTTCGGTCACTTCGGTTGCATGATGTGTTCTGTAAGCCGTCTGGCTCATGCTTCCCCTATTCCTTAATCCTCTATTTGCGAAGTCCTGCGATGTCAGGCTTCAACGGTAACGGTTTGCTGGGCATACACAGTATCCGGCTCCCAAGACTGTGCATCGGCCGGCTTCTGGTCTCCCGTGACGATGTTCTTGACCTCGTCCTGGGCGCCTTCCTCGGAAGCGTCAGCCGGGAACCAGACGTACGGTATACCGAGTTTGTCGGCGTACTTGATCTGCTTGCCGAGCTTGGCGGCGGTCGGGGCCACATCCGCGGCGATGCCACGGGCTCGAAGCTGGTTGGCGATCAGGTTGGAGGCGGAACGATCGGACTCGTTCCACACGGCCACCAGCACGGATGCCGGGGATACGCGGTTGGCGTGGGCGCCCGCGGTATGCAGCATATAGGAGACCAGACGGGACAGGCCGATGGACAGGCCCACGCCCGGGTACTTCCTGTTGCCCTGCGAGGCGAGGTTGTCGTAACGGCCTCCGGAGCAGATGGATCCCAAAGCCGCGGCGCCGTCGAGGAAGGTCTCATACACGGAACCGGTGTAGTAGTCCAGACCTCGGGCGATCTTCAGATCCGCGATCACGGAGCCCGGACGGATGCGCGCCGCCTCATCCACAATCATCGCCAAGGTGTCAAGACCCTGACGGGCCAGCACATAAGCGTCGGAATCGGCCGCGATGCCGTGCTTGGAGCACAGCGCATCGAATTTCTCGGACAGTTCCTTGCCGTTGGCCGCTGTCAGCTCGGCCAGCTCGAGGCATGCACGGGCCTGCCCCTCGTCGGCTCCGCAACCCTCGATGAGCAGCTTGGCCACCTCGTCGGCGCCGATCTTGTCAAGCTTGTCGATCTCACGCAACACGCCTTCGATGTCGGTAAGTCCCAGACCGCGGTAGAAGCCTTCGGAAAGCTTGCGGTTGTTCGCGTGCACGGTGGCCTTCGGCAGGCCGAACTCGCGCAGACGCTCCAATGCCGACACCATGACCAGCGGAAGCTCGACCTCGTAATGGTCGGGCAGATCACCGTTGCCGATCACATCGATATCGGCCTGCACGAATTCACGGAAACGGCCTTCCTGCGGACGCTCGCCACGCCAGACCTTCTGAATCTGCCAGCGCTTGAACGGGAATGCCAAATCGCCGGAATGTTCGACGACATAGCGGCTCAGCGGAACGGTCAGATCGAAGTGCAGACCAAGACGGTCCTCAATCGGAGTGTCGGATTCATGTCCGACCTCCTGGAGACGGCTCAGCAGGTATATCTCCTTGCTGGTCTCGCCTTTCTTGAGCAGGCTGGAACCCTGCTCAACCGCACGGGTTTCAATGCCTATGAAACCATTCAGCTCGAATACGTTACGGAGCGTGTCAATGACACGCTGCTCCACAACACGCTCAGAGGGGAGCCACTCTGGAAATCCTGAAATAGATGCACCTTTAGCCACGGTTCTCTATAATAAATGAGGTTACGGAAAATGCCGCGCGTTTTTCAAGGTTTGGAAGACGGCGTCATCGACCGTTGCCCCTGCACTACATGAAGCTTACGTAAGGAGCTGGCCATGGCCGACGAGAATGTCACCGCGTCCGAAAACACCACCGAAACCACCGAGCAGGCAGCGACGCCCGCAACCCAGGCCAGCAAACCGGCCGTCCCGAGCCCAGCGGCCATGAAGCCGCATGCGCCGAGCCCTGCGGCCTTCGCCAAGAAGACGCCGAAGCGCGCGCCGGCGACCACCGGATTCTCCGAGGAGGACGTCAAGGCGGCCGAGACTTTCGGCCGCGTCGCCGATGACGGCACGGTGTTCGTGAAGGACGGAGAAGGGGAACGTGAGGTCGGACAGTTCCCGGATGCCTCCAAGGAAGAGGCTCTGGCGCTGTACGCGCGCCGCTATCTGGATCTGAAGGCCAAGCTCGACCTGTTCGCCAACAGGCTCAGGTCCAACAATGTGAAGAGCCATGAGATCGACGAGACCATCAAGACCCTCTCCTCCGAAACCGAACAGCCGGCCGTCGTCGGTGACCTTGAGGCGATCAAGAACCAGTTCACCGCACTGAAGGAGGCTGGAGAGGCCAAGAAGACCGAACTCAGCGAGGCGCATAAGGCCGCTGTCGCCAAGGCGCTGGCGGAACGCACCGCGATCGTGGAGAAGGCGGAGGCCTTGGCCAATTCCTTGGGAGACAACACCAACTGGCGTTCCACCGCCGACAAGTTCCGTTCGCTCTTCCAGCAGTGGCAGGAGCATCAGCGCAACAGCGTCCGTCTCAACAAGACCGATGCGGATGCGCTGTGGGCACGCTTCTCCTCCGCACGCACCACCTTCAACAGCGCCCGCCGCAAGTGGGCCCAGGGTCGCGATGAGGAGCGTAGCGCCGCCAAGGCCGCGAAGGAGGCCATCATCGCCGAGGCCGAGCAGATTCAGGACTCCACCGCCTGGGTCGAAACATCCCGCAAGTTCAACGAGCTGATGGATCGTTGGAAGAAGGCGGGTCGTGCGGGTCGTCGTGACGATGACGCGCTGTGGGCGCGTTTCCGCGCGGCGGCTGACACCTTCTTCAATGCCCGTCAGGCCGATCGTGAGCAGATCAGCTCCTCCGAAAAGGAGAATCTCGCCAAGAAGGAGGAGCTGCTGACCAAGGCCGAGGCTTTGGTGCCGGTCAAGGATGAGAAGGAGGCCAAGCAGGCCCGTCAGGCGTTGGCCGCCATCCAGGAGGAATGGGATCAGATCGGCTACGTTCCGCGAGACGAGGTCCATCGCATCGAAAGCCGTCTTGATGCCGTGGATAAGCAGATCAAGGCCGTCGAGGACGCCGCTTGGAAGCAGTCCGATCCGGAGGCCGACGCCCGCAAGAACTCCTTCGAAGAGCAGCTGAACGCCCAGCTCGAGGAGCTTGACGCGAAGATCGCCGCCGAGTCCGATCCGAAGAAGAAGTCCAAGCTCGAGGCCGAAAAGGCCACCAAGGAGCAGTGGCTGAACGCCATCAAGTAAGGCGGCTATTATACAAACGCGGGCCATCTCCTTAGAGGCTTTAGGCTGAATATCTCAGCATAGCTCATAAGGAGATGGCCCGCGTTTGTATATTGCAATGGGTTGTGCCTGATGAACCATGTCCGATCAAGTACAACCCATTGAGTCTCAATCCAGGAATTCCTCAGCGCAGATATCAGCCACCGCATCCACACATGCATCCGCAATCAGCGCACCGCGTTCGGCACTGGAACCGGCAGGTGTGGCAAGACCGCCATAATCAGGAACGTCTCCCTTGCGCACTGGGTAACGCACGTAGGATTTCGGAGTGGCATTGCCCTCATCGACGACGCGGTCCATATGCACCAATTCCGGTTCATAATGCAGCATCAGGGAGGTCTCCGTAACGGCCGCATGTTCAAGTGCCCAGCCAGGGAACACCAAACCGTCGAACACCTGGTCGACCACATGCTGTGGCAACGGATCCCACCAATTGGTCTCCACGATGGTCGCCACTCCCCCGGTTTCGCGCGTAATCAAATCAATGGCTTCCACGATGAACGCCTCATTCTCGAAATGCGCATTCATGACCACGATTTTAGTGAAACCATCAGCAATCAGTTCGCCAAGCACATCGTGCATCTGGTTGATGATGGTGACGCCATTCATATCGATAGTTCCCGGAAAGAGCGGTCCGCCGCCGGAGAGTGGCTTCGATTTGTATCCATAGCTGATGGTCGGCGCCACGATACCGTCAATCCGTTCGGCTAAATCCTCTGATATATGGCTTGCGATCATGGCATCTACACCCAGCGGAAGGTGTTGGCCGTGCTGTTCGGTCGATCCGATTGGCACAATCACCGGCTTCGACTTCGACGCTTCGATCTGGGGCCAGGTCATATGGTCCATTCTGCGGCTGCTGTTCATGTATTGCTCCTTATCGATGATGCCGCCCGGACGGATGCGACCAAGACGGCGATGGCTGTAATGTCAGTGTTTCAGATGCGGTTCAGGTCCTTGTCGGTGTTTTCATGGGAAAGTATCATTGCTACCAATGCCACGGCCGCGACCGCAACCATGTACCACGCTGGCGCAGTGCTGGAACCAGTCACATAAATCAATCCAGTGGCGATGAATGGTGCGGTGCCGCCGAAGATGGCGTTGGCCAGATTGAAACTGAAGGCAAATCCGGTGAACCTCACCGAGGTCGGGAAAGTCTCAGTCAGGTAGCTCGACAGCGTACCATCATTGGCAGTAAGGGTAGCGCACATAGCGAGCTCAACGATCAGCACCGGCCAGAACTGCGCGGTGTTCAGCACCATGAATGCGGGGACCGTAAGCACGATGAACGCGACACATGCTCCAATCAGCACCTTCTTGCGTCCGAACATATCGGAGATATGTCCCATGCCAAACACCAGAGCGACGTACAGCACCAAGCAGATGGTGGTGATAGCGGAGGACTGCGCCGCAGCCATACCGACCGTATCGCTCAGATATGTCGGCAAATAGGTCAACACCGTGTAGAAACCGACGGCATTGAGCATGCAGGCGCCGAAACTGATCATCAAAGCCTTGAAATGATGCTGGAAAAGCTCACGCAACGGGGAAACACCCTGCTCGCCTTGGGATGAGGAGGCCTGTTTGTCATCAATCGCCGCTGTCATGGAAGCGTACACGGGGGAATCAGCAAGCTTGGTACGAATATAATGCACAACCAATCCCAACGGTCCGGCCATGAGGAATGGCACGCGCCAGCCCCAAGACACCACTGCATCGGAGCTTAGGGAAGCGGTCATTACTGAAGCGAGCGTCGATCCGGCAAGCAGACCGATGGCGGTGGACGCCGGAATCAGCGAGCAGTAGATGCCACGCTTCTTGGTCGGTGCGTATTCACCAAGGAAGGTGGCGGCACCGGCATATTCGCCGGAAGCGGAGAAACCCTGCACCATACGCAGCAGCAGGAGCAATACCGGAGCCAGCACCCCAATCATGGCGTAGGAAGGCAGACAACCGATGAGGAACGATGCACCCGACATGAACATAATAGAAATCGCAAGCGCTCCCTTGCGGCCCTTCCTATCGCCGAAATTGCCCCAAAACAGTGCTCCAATCGGCCGGAGTACGAAGGATAATGCGAAGACGCCAAAGGTTTGCAGCATGGCAACGGTATGGTTGCCCGTCGGGAAGAAGACCAATGCGATGGTGGTCGCGAAGTACGAATAGGACGCGTAATCAAACCATTCGATGAAGTTGCCCAAGAATGACGATACGGCCACTTTTCTGACCATGGCCTGCTCTTCGGACTGCGGAGAGGCGGAAGCCATGCTGGCTGTCGCGATGGTTGCGCTGGCACTCATGATGACACCTACTTTCTTCTGTCGGCTCGTTCATCCCCATCCGGTTGTCGGATGAACGTCATGGCTCCGACTATCGCCCGTCGTATTTGCCGCAAGATGAACTGTCGGTTAAACAGCTTTCATTCGTTTTTGACGATTTGCCCGCACCCTCCTGCTACAGCATCGACATGCCAAGAGTGGATTTTTCCCGTAGGGATTGAGCCAATTTCGCACCAAACAGCAATGTCGACCAACTGATTTTGTCGGATGGCGATATACCCACCATCTGCGTCACTTTGTCAAGTCGGTTATACAACGTCTGACGCTGAATGCCGAGTTGTTCACAAGCCCCGGTCTTGTTGTCGAGGTTGTCGAAACATGCGCACAAAGTGTCAATCAGCATTGGTTCATGCAGCAGTTCGTATCCCACGGTCTGAGTGACCACCATATGGACGGCGTCATCAGTGCGTTCCACATCAAGCATTCTGGAGAACAAGGTCGAATCGATACAAGTCAGATCGTCATACGACCGATCGTCATCCTCCACGGGCTTCCGGTTTCCACGCGCGCTGCGCAACGCACCGAACGCATCCATCAACGAGATGGTGTCAAGAGCAACCCGTCCATAAAGAACATGCGCATAGCCACCATCAACGGCCTTACGCAAAGCATGCATGCAATGATCGGCGAAGTCGGACACTTTACCCCCGCTATCCAGGGCGGCCAGGAAACCAATGATCGTATCGCCTTCCAGCAGGCTTACCATCTCGCATCCATCACGTGATTCGAATGACTCAATCATGGCCGAAATCGCCGGCATCGCTCCACTGATTGATTTCAATGTCATGACGAACGGCATGTATACACTCGACGCGGCGAATCCAAGAGCCTCGAGCATGGCGTGACCGTCACGAGCTTCCATGGAAGTGATATGCACACCATCTTCTGGACCGGAGACCAGATGGGCAATCATGCCGACGCGCGCACCACCATCGAGGTATACGGCAAGGATTGGGGACACAATCTGCGCAATCCGCCGTTTCATCACATCATCGAACACCATATTCCGTTGGCTGATCTCCATAGCGCCCAACGGTCGTGATTGATCGGTAAGCGCCAGTATGGCATCATATGCCGTGCGCGACGATCCGCTACGACCAGAGGAAGCCACCTGCAGTCCATCCATATCGAAAATGGCGACATGCTCATCAACAATACGGGAAATGGTATCGGCAACCGATTGCACACTATCCGCCGACGCAAGCTCCGAACGCAATGAAGTGGACATAACGTCCACCTGCATCTGCATGCGCATGGACTCATGCACAATCACTGTGTTCACGTTTTGGCAGATATCCACAAACGGGACGCGCCGACGCAGTCCAATCACCGTAAGCCCTTCGATGTCGGCGGCGCTCGCAAGTTCGGCAGGAAGTTCCGTCATCCCCTCGACCAGTTCGACGACCAATGCCGCAATATCCGTCTGCACCAAGCTTCTCACATAAGCGTCCAACCGTTCGCCACGATGTCCAGTCATCAAAGAACGACCTTCCACAATGAGCAGCTCACCGCCGGAAAGAAATGAGGCAACGTCCTCACGTTCATTCGCGAAGGCCCAGCGTACCGTCCTATCCAATCCGGTCCCGGAGACCTCAACCCGTGGATCCGCCGCCGACAGCAACCCGTCGGCAAGCATATCCTTCACCGTCACGACCATACAAACCGTCCATTCATCGGTAATACGCACGTCATGTCAAGTAACGTGTCCGCAAAGCGATATGCCGAGAATAACCGTCAACGATTACGTCAACATCCCGTTCCGTAACCATCACGACACATGACAGAGTGTCGTGATGGCCTCGTATCGAAGGAGAACATCATGAGCGCACAACTGTTCACCAACGCACACATTGCCACCGGTATGCCTGGCAGTACAGCCACCGAAACCGCACCATTGCAGGATATTCTCGTCAAGAATGGACGATTCGTGAATATCGGTGAACATCTCGCCGCCAGTCTCGCCGCACAAGGCATGGATATGTCGACCGTCGAAATCATCGACCTGGGAGGCAAACTGGTATGCCCTCCGTTTTGCGACACCCATCTGCATCTCGATTATGTGTTCACCGCACGCAAACCCGGCGCCGTCAACGAATCCGGCACGTTGTTCGAAGGTATCCAACGCTGGAGCGAGACAAAATCAGACCTTACCGTCGACGAGATCAAGAAGCGCGCGAAAATCGGCATCGCCAAAGAAATGCGTCATGGAGTACAGTTCATCCGTTCCCACGCCGATGTCACCGACCCAAACCTCACATCACTGAAAGCGCTTCTGGAGCTCAAAGAGGAACTTAAGGATATTGTGACGTTGCAGATTGTCTCCTTTCCTCAGGAAGGCATGTACTCATATGAAGGGCCCCATGGCGAATCCGGCGCCGACCTGGTCGAAGAAGGTCTGAAAATGGGAGCCGACTGCGTGGGTGGCATCCCGCACTTCGAACAATGCCGTGAATTCGGGGAACGTTCCATGCATACCGTCGTGGATCTAGCCTCGAAATACGACAGACTCATTGACGTGCATTGCGATGAAACCGACGATCCGAATTCACGGTATTTGGAGCTGCTTTCAGCACTTGCATACCGTACCGGCATCGGTCCCAAAACCACCGCCAGCCACACATGTTCACTGGGATCCGCGGATAATGCCTACTTCTTCCATTTGACGAAGCTGCTCAAAGCGGCGCATATCAATTTTGCCTGCGCCCCGACTGAGAATCTGTACTTGCAAGGCCGTCAGGATACGTTCCCGAAGCGTCGCGGTATCACCCGAGTCAAGGAACTCACCGAAGCGGGAGTGAATGTTTCACTCGGTCAGGATTCCATGCAGGATCCTTGGTACCCGCTCGGTAACGGCAATATGATGCTGATTCTCGACTACGTGCTCCATCTGGCTCAGATGATGAGCTTCCAGGAAATCGATGACGCATTGAAGTTCCTAACCGTCAACGGCGCCACCACGCTTGGCATGCGGGACGTATATGGGCTCGAACCCGGCAAGCCTGCGAACTTCATCGTTCTTGATGCCTCTTCGGTGTTCGACGCCGTATACGAACGTTGTTCCGTACTACGTTCGGTACGGCATGGCCGCACTCTGTTCACACGCACCGAATCTGTCGACACCGAACTGGAACTGCTGGAACGCTGACACCCCATGCTAGTAAAGGGCCGGCTGGTCTGCGGCGAATCACTGCCGCAGACCAGCCGGCCCTTACTTGTCGCATCATGCAATCAACGGACCAGTTACCGTTGTTTATTCCTGCGATTCAGTCGAATCCTCGGATGCTGTCGGTCCCTCGGAAACCTCGGTGGAGTCCACGGATTCCACCTGCTGTTCCGGTTCTTCGAACGCCTCGCCGGTGAAGGTGAATTCGCCCAGGATGCCTTCGCCTTCGGCGTCTACCTTCACACGCTGGCCATCCTCGAGGTCGCCCATGAGAATCTTCTCCGAAATGGCATCCTCAATGTCGCGTTGGATCACACGACGCAGCGGGCGGGCTCCTAGCAGCGGATCGAATCCCTTCTGCGCGAGCAGATCCTTGGCCGCATCAGTGAGTTCGAGCGACATATGGCGATCGAACAGACGGTCGTTGAGCTGCTTGACATCCAGATCGACGATCTGGCGCACCTGCGGCTCGGTGAGCTGCTTGAACACAATGATGTCATCCAGGCGGTTCAGGAATTCCGGACGGAACTGCTGCTTGAGTTCCGCGGAGACCTGTTCCTTCATACGCTGGTAGCTTGACTCGGTATTCGTGCCCAGGTTGAAGCCGGTGTTGGCCGCCTTGGCAATGTCGCGCGTACCGAGGTTGGTGGTCAGGATGATGATGGTGTTCTTGAAGTCCACCTTGCGTCCCTGTCCATCGGTCAAATGACCATCGTCCAGCACCTGCAGCAGCGTGTTGAAGATATCCGGATGGGCCTTCTCGATCTCATCGAACAGCACCACGGAGAACGGCTTGCGACGCACCTTCTCAGTGAGCTCGCCGCCCTCTTCGTAGCCCACGTATCCCGGAGGCGCTCCGAACAGACGCGAGGCCGCGTACTTCTCGGAGAATTCCGACATATCCACACGGATCAACGCGTCCTCGTCATCGAACAGGAATTCGGCGAGCGCCTTGGCCAGCTCGGTCTTGCCGACGCCGGTCGGGCCAGCGAAGATGAACGAGCCAGCGGGACGCTTCGGATCCTTCAGTCCGACACGGGCGCGGCGGATGGAGCGGCTCAACGCAGACACAGCCTCGTCCTGGCCGATGATGCGCTTGTGCAGCTCGCTTTCCATGCCCATGAGCTTCTTGGACTCGGCTTGGGTGAGCTTGAACACCGGAATGCCCGTGGTCTGGGAGATCACCTCGGCGATGACGTCCTCATCCACCACCATCTTCACATCGGATTCGCCTTCACGCCAGGAGGATTCCTTCTCCTTGCGCTCGGCTTCGACCTTTTCCTGCTTGTCGCGCAGTTCGGCCGCCTTCTCGAAATCCTGGTCTTTGATGGCCTGGTCCTTTTCCTGGGCCAGTCTGGCCGCCTTGGCGTCCAGTTCCTTCAATTCCGGAGGCGCGGTGAGTCTGCGGATGCGCAGGCGCGCACCTGCCTCGTCGATCAGGTCGATGGCCTTGTCCGGCAGATGACGGTCCTGAATGTAACGGCTCGACAGCTCGGCAGCCGCCTGCAACGCGCCATCGGTGATCGTCACATGATGATGGTTCTCGTACCGTTCGCGCAGACCCTTCAGGATCTCGATGGTTTCGGCGATGGTTGGTTCATGGACCTGGATCGGCTGGAAACGACGTTCCAGCGCGGCATCCTTCTCGATGTACTTGCGGTACTCGTCGGTCGTGGTCGCGCCGATGGTCTGCAGCTCGCCGCGGGCCAGCATCGGCTTCAGCATGTCGGAAGCGCCCAATGCGCCGTCGGCGGAGCCTGCGCCCACGATGGTGTGGATCTCATCGATGAACAGCACGATGTCGCCGCGCGTCTTGATTTCCTTCAGCACCTTCTTCAGGCGCTCCTCGAAATCACCGCGGTAACGGGAACCGGCCACCATGGATCCGAGATCCAGGGAATAGACCTGCTTGCCTTTCAGCGTCTCCGGAACGTCTCCCGCATTGATCTTCTGCGCGAGTCCCTCGACGACGGCGGTCTTGCCGACGCCGGGTTCGCCGATCAGCACCGGATTGTTCTTGGTGCGGCGGCTCAGCACCACCATCACACGCTCGATCTCATTGGAGCGTCCGATCACAGGATCGAGTTTTCCAGCCGCAGCCTCGGCGGTCAGGTTACGTCCGAATTGATCGAGGATCGCGGAACCGGTCTGATTGCGTCGATCCTGGACGCCTCCGGCATTGGCGAGCTCGCCCTTGCCATCGTTCTTACCATCGCTGGAATTGCCACGGATCAAATCGATGGTGGCGCTGCGCAGTTCGCCAAGATTGACATCCATCTTGATCAGCACCTGTGTGCCGACGCCTTCGCCCTCATGAATCAGACCGAGCAGGATATGCTCGGTGCCGATATAGCTGTGCCCCAGCTGCAACGCCTCGCGCAGCGACAGCTCCAACACCTGCCTGGCATGCGGAGTGAAGGGAATATGGCCGTTCGGCGACGCATTCCCCTTGCCGATCATCTCTTCGACCTGTTTGCGGGTGTCATCCAGATTCACACCCTTCGAGGCCAACGCCTTGGCTGCGACGCCTTCACCCTCGCGAATCAGGCCGAGCAGCAGATGCTCGGTGCCGATGTAGTTGTGCTGGAGGGTACGAGCTTCTTCCTGCGCCAGCACGATCACGCGCCGCGCACGGTCGGTAAACCGTTCGAACATGCTTGTCCTTCCACTCTTGTTAGTCCTTCAACACTCTACCGATTCACGGTGACGTTTATTCCACCGGCGCGTAAATTGCGCTGTGAACGCAAAGGAACGGATATGCTTGAGCTATGGCAACGACCAAGGAGGTCACCACAATGAGCGACACCACCCTACAATCGAATGACGCGACGGACGCGCGTCAAGGCGACATCGTCGTCGGCGTCGACGGCTCCGATGAATCCTTTGCGGCGCTGCGCTGGGCTCTCGGCGAGGCGTCGTTGACCGGCCAGCGGGTGAATGCGGTCTATGCATGGTCCCATTCGTGGGACACGGGTTCCCAGCCGGAAGATGAGGAGCAGTGGGCCGAGAAACGTCACGACATCGCCCGACGTCTGCGTGAATGGGTCGTTCAGGCCTCACAGGGCATGACGATCGACGAGAACCGCGTCACACTCACCTCCGTCAAGGCCACCGGAACATCCGCACTGTTGGAAATCGGCAAGGACGCCCAACAAATCGTCGTCGGACGACGCTCGCTAGGCCGCGTGGCACGATGGTTCCTGGGTTCCCTTTCGGCGGCCCTCGCAGAGGAGTCGAAAGTGCCTGTCACCGTGGTCCGCATCCTCGATGACGAGGAGGCTTCCGTGCAGAACGCCATCGCCAATGCGCTCACGCCCGTCGATGAGACGGTCTCCTACGAGATGCCCGGTTCTCCCCTGCCGCATAGCCAGCGCCCGGTGGTCGTCGGCGTCGATGGCTCGGAGATCTCCAAGCACGCACTGCATTTCGCCATCGAATTCGCCGCGCTGCACCATGCTCCCCTGCAGGTCATGTTCTGCTGGCAGCTGAAGGATCTGGGCACCGTCAAGGGATACGAAAACGCCGTGGCTCCGATCGCCGTCGGCCAGGAACACGCGGAACGCATGCTCGACGAACTTCTCGATTCGGTGCAGGTTCCCGCTCAGGACATTCCCGACGATTTTCGCATCGAATCGCACGCATTCCACATCTCCGCCGCGAAGGGACTCATCGAGGCCTCCCGCTACGCACGGCATCTGGTGGTGGGCTCGCGCGGATTGTCCGGCTTGGATGCGCGTTTCCTCGGATCCGTGTCCAAGCAGATCATCAATTTCGCCGATTGCACGGTCACCGTCGTGCACTGATTCCATACCGACGAAATGAAATAGGGAAGGCCGATGTCCGAGATAGGGGCATCGGCCTTCCCTATGAATGCGTCGACAGGACGTAGCTACGGCTATTCCGTCTCCTCATCCTGCACAGCCTGTCGCTCCTCGACCGGAGTCCCACCTTCGGTGTCCGAGGTGTCGGGAACCGTTTCAACCGATTGCCCGATTTCGGATCCAGACCCGGCAGATTCGGCCCCGGTCAACCGATCCGGAATCGACGATTGCTCCAGCTCAGGTTCAGTGGCTTCCCGCGTTTCCCCAGTCACGTCTCCGGAAGCGTCTTCGACGACAACAGGTTCATGTACGACGTTGTCTTCGGATTCAGACGTCATATCGGTTTCGCCGTCCGTGCGCGTGTCATCCTTCGTCGACTCCTGATCGTTCCCGTCGATTTCGACGGTGGCCTCCACTTCGGGCTCATCATCGGATGACGTGTGCTCGAGAACCTCCTCCTGGCTTGCGTCATCGTCGATGGTGTTGGCTTCGATATCGGCCTCGGAACCTTCCTCATCCTCATTCGGATTATGCTCATCGTCCGAGGAAAGGCTTTCGATCAGTTCCACCGACCCACGCTCGTCACGAGGCGCCTGCGCGATGATGTCTATATGCATGTCGTCGAAGGCGGGCTTCGATTGCACCCACAGATGCGAGGGTTCCGGCGGGGCGATTTCGGAATGCTCCCCGCAACCGTGGTCGACGGACACGACCCTGCCATCATCCGGGCTCCATTTGTTGGCGCATACGCCGAACAGCAGATTCAACTCACCTTTCAGGGGAATGAAGAATCCGCACGTGGAGCAGGGATTGCCGTCCGCGGTCTTGGTGGACAACGATTTCGGCCCATGGGGACCCTCATACCAACGCTTCGCGGTCTGGGAACGACCGAGCGGAGTCATCACATGCCTGCGGGACAGGTCGAACTCCTCGACGGCCTCATCGATGTCCTCGTCGGATGTCTCGGATCGGACATCCGCCTCGTCGTGATTCTCCGTTCCCGTCCCCTGAACGGTTCCGTCATCCTCTTTCGCGCCCGGAGCCGTCTCCTGATCCGAAGCACGCACATCGTCCGGCATCCCATCCGACATGCCATTGTCCGCGTCGGCATCCTCCGACACGTCTTTCCCTGTCTTGCGGAACCCGTCCTCCATCCGGGGATCGTCGGGATCGGTACCGATCGAATCGGTCACCGCCAGATCGCCCGGCTCGAGACGATCCTTCCACGGAATCCATTTCGGCGGACGCAACGCTTCGTCGGTCGGCACCAAGGACGATTCATTGACCGTCCAATGATCCAGTTCGACGTCATGATACATCGTCACGGACCATTGCCATCCTTCGTAACCACGCACACGCGCTTCGAAGCGGAAATCGGTGACGCCGTCCTCCAGATCAACGGCTTCCACGAAGTCGCCGACCTGTCCTTCCTCGTCAGCCACGGCGACGGCTACCGCCCGGGCGATCGATTTGGGTTCCATTGCGGTATCGGACATGAAATCAATCCTGTACGTCGAAGTTGTCGGCGACCGCGCGCATCAGCGTGGCGAGCTTCTTGCTCTCGGACGGCGAAGGATAATGATGGCGGCGCAACTGGTTGCCCGCGGAGTCCAGCAGCTTGATGAGATCCTCCACGATGGCCGCCATGTCATCCGGCTTCGGACGTGTGGCTTTGACCAACGACGGCGCCGACGCCACCAGGGTCACGCCCATGGCCTGCGGCCCACGGCGGCCGTCCACCACCGAGAACTCGACCTTAGCCCCTTTGCGCAGCGTCTTCACGCCTTCCGGAAGGGCGGCGGCGGGGAGGAAGACATCATCCGCGCCCTCGTCCGTCTGAATGAATCCATAGCCTTTGTTCGCATCGAACCAACGAACACGTCCGCTAGGCATTGTCACCTCACTACTCGCTAATCACGTACCTTCTGCGGACAGCCGAACGCCATCCGCCAATAACAAACCAAAGATACAGTCTAGCGCAAGAGGTGGGCTATGCGCCCATCCCCTGCGTTGTTCCGGCGGAATCGCAAAGCGCGAAAAGCCTATTTCTTCGCCTTGCGATTCCTCTTCTCATTCCTGTGGCCGTCTTCCGGCGGCGCCGGCCGAGGCTTCGGTTCGACCGGTGCGACAGGCAGCACCACGGTCAAGGTCAGTCCGGTGCCATCGCTGCCCGACGCGCAGATGAAGCCATGGTGCGCCTTGACCACGGATTGCGCGATCGCCATGCCGAGACCGGTTCCTCCCTTCTGCCTCGCACGTGACGGATCGGCAGTGTAGAACCGTTCGAAGATCTTCGACCTCGCCTCCGGCGGCACACCGGGACCATGGTCGCTGAACCGCACAATCGCGTAATTCATGCCGACCTGCATCGACAGCCCCACTTCGATGGCCTCGATCAGATGATGCAGCGATTGCTCATTGGATGGCATTCGGGACAAGGATTCGGGACTGATCGACGCGGGAAGCACTCCCATGGAAATCTCCACCGGGGAATCCGTCGGCGTGTAACGGTGGATGTTGCCCACGATGTTGGTGACCACCTGACGCAGTCGCGACGCGTCGCCTTTGAGGACGATCTGCGGCATGTCGCCCTTCAGGAAAGCCAGTTTCGTCGGATTGTCCAGATCCGTTCCAGGCTGAAGAACCACCCGTCCGCATGAGATGCCACGCTCGGGATCAAGGGCATGCAGGTCGTCGGCGGCGTCCTTCACCACGGAGGTCAGTTTCACCTGCTGCGTGATGTCGATACCACGCCCCTCATCCAGTCTGGCCAAGGACAGCAGATCCTCCACCAGAACCGTCATGCGGGCGCTGGACGCCTCGATATGCGCGATGGATTCGTCCGCGCGTTCCAGGGCACCCGGCATATCCCGCTGCATCTTGTACAATTCCGCGTATCCGTGGATGGCGGCAAGCGGAGTGCGTAGCTCATGGCTGGCATCCGAGACGAACCGTTTCATCTTCTCGGTGGTCTCCTCCTGCGCGTGGAAGCTTTCCTCGATGCGAGCCAGCATGGTGTTCAAGGACACGGAAAGCGAGCCGACCTCCGTGTTCTCCGGCAGGTCCGGCACACGTTGGCTCAGATCTCCCGCCGCGATCTTCGCCGCGGTTTTCTCGATGCGTTTCAATGGCGCGAGCGTGCCCTGCACCAGAATGGTTCCGAGTATCACGCCGATCAGCACCACGGCGATGCCAACCATCGCGCAGAACCTCGTCAGCGTGTTGGCCGTGTCTATCTGATCACTCAACGACAGTCCGATGAACACGATGCCGCTGTCCTTGACCTGTCCTCCCCGTGTCTTTTCGCTCCATGGCAATGCGACGACGCGCCAGGGCGACTGTGCCTCCTGCATGATGGCGTGGTCGGGATTACGGCTTGTGGTGACATGCACCACAGCACGCGTCGTGAACGGCTGTCCAAGTGTGACGCCGTCTATGCTGCCATCCGCAGGAAGACTTGGTTCGGAGACCACTCCGTCACGGAGCATGGGCACCGAACCGACGCCCGTGCTCCGGTATTCGCTGTCCCTCACCTCCACGTAATACGTGTTCATGAGGCTTCGTCCATCATCGCCGCTATCGCTGCCGAGCGAATCCATGCTGTTGAAAATCAGCTGGGCCTGGTTGAGCAGCTGCGTATCGGTCTTCTGCAGCAGATAATTGCCCACCAGCGTCCGTATGGAAAAGGAGATACCGATGGTTCCAATGGTCAGCAGCACGATGATGCAGGTGACCAGTTTCGTGCTCAGCGGAATCGCTTGGATTCTGCGGGTGAAACGGCTCCACAACTTTCCACGCTTCGCCGACGGACGGGAAGGCAGCACGGGAGGGGGAACCGCCGAAGGGTTGGGCGCTGCGCCGGCGGACAGAGGATTGGAATCCATACTCATGACTGAAGGCTAGTTCTTGGGCGCGCGGATCATATAGCCGATGCCGCGCTTCGTCTCGATAAGAGGGGTCACCTTGTGCTTCTCGCCGTTCTCGTCCTCCACGACGATGCCATCGACCTTCTTGCGCAGATAGGAGATATACGATTCGACGATGGCCGCGTCTCCACCCCAGTCGTACTGCCACACATGGTCGAGGATCTGCGCCTTGGACAGCACACGTCCCTCATTGTCCATGAGGTACCGGAGCAGTTTGTACTCCGTCGGGCTCAGCTCGATTGGCTGGCCGGCGCGGGACACGTCATGCGAATCCTCATTGATCTCAAGATCACCCACGCGGATGATCGGATCATCCTCGACCTGTTCTTGGGTGCGACGCAGAATTGCGCGGATGCGAGCCACGACCTCCTCGAGACTGAACGGTTTGGTCACGTAGTCGTCACCGCCCACGGTCAGTCCCATGATCTTGTCTTGGGTATCGTCACGGGCGGTCAGATACAGTACGGGTGTGGTGATGCCTTCCTGCCTGATGCGACGGGTCACGGTGAAACCATCGATGTCAGGAAGCATCACGTCCAAGACAATCAGATCAGGCTGGATCTTCTCGATGACTTCGATGGCCTCGGACCCCGACGCCGCGGTGTTCACTTCGAAGCCGGCGAAATGCAGCGATGCCACCAGCAGCTCACGGATGGACGGCTCGTCATCGACAACGACAATGGATGCTTCAATAGGCTTGCTCATGGTTTCAAGCATCACTCACTTCACTGGATGTTTCCTGAACGGATTCTGAATCTTGCGTCGACGCTTCAGCATGGTCATTGTCAGCTTTTCCCCTTGGAATCGACATCCCATGCCCTGACAGGCCGTTCCCGTTCGTCGATGACGTCATGGCCACTATGACGCCCCTTGCGCCGCCGTGAGATCACGCCCTTCCTGCGCAGTACGTGGAATACGACCAGAACGATTACCAGCAGCACCAATGCGCCGATCAAAATCCATACACTGAGCCAAACGGTTTTGGAGGAAGTGGAGGTCTTCTTCTGCACTGCGATCTGGGCCATCATGTCGGTGGCGGATTTCGCCCAATCGGGATCTTTTTCCATCAGAGGCTTCTGCGCGGCGTCAGAAAGCGCGTCCACAGTGGATTTGCTTCTCAGCCACTCCTCGGAATTCGAGGACACGGCCACCACCAGATTGCCATCGCTCGAAGCGACGGCCAGCATCACGGTGTTCGGCTTCGGATGGAGCGATTCCAACAGGTCGCTCACCCACTTGTCGGGTTTGCCATTGGCGTTGAAGCTGTCAAGATACACCAGACGTACGGTGACGCCGGTCTCCTTCTTCGTCCTGTTGATGGCATCGGTGATTTCGGAGACGTTCGATCCAAGCAGATTCTGCGTGTCGGTGATGTTCTCCGTGGCCGTGACACCCAGGTCCGCATCATCGTCAGCCGCATATCCCGCCGGAGTTATCCACAGCACCGTAAACAAGCCGAAGATGGCCACAATCAATGCACAAACCGCTTTATTCCAACGATTTCTCACACCATCGCACTTCCACGACACGCCGTTGTACCACAAATTCGCAGGTTCTCCGACCACAACCCCGGTTTTTCCATCGCACACGTTCACTGAAGACATATCGTCCACTGTACCGTTCGGTTGCGCCAACCCAAGACCGCACGGTGGAAAACAACCATCCAACGACGAAAGGACCATCATGCCTCAGTATCAAGTCGACAGCGAGCAGATTCAATCCTCAAGCGCCGCTGTGAACGCTTCCATCCAGTCGATCCGGCAGGCCGTGCAGGGAATGTACGGCAATCTCAACAACCTGCAGAGCGTCTGGCGGGGCGGCGCCGCGACGCAGTTCACCGCGGTGGCGGAGCAATGGCGAGCGGCCCAACAGCAGATGGAGCAATCCCTCGAATCGATCCAGCGAGCGCTGATGCAGGCCTCCGCATTGTATTCGGAGACCGAAATGCAGGCTTCACGTCTGTTCGCCCAATAATCCGGGACTTTTCCAAACCGGCCCGTCGTCCAGCGTCTTCCGCGGCTTGTTCCGCCGCCGGCACCGGACGACGGGCCGGAAATGACACCACCAAAAACAGAAAGACGCTACGATGAATCTTCATCCACGTACCAGAATCCTGGCCTGCATCGTGGGACTGGCCACGTTGGTCATGGCAACGAACGGCATCGCATATGCCGAACAGCCCCACCAGTCCACAGCCGCAGCCGTCATACGGAAATTACCCTATTCAGACACGCAAGCCGTTCCAACATCCGAAGGAACCGTCCAAAACATCGCGGACTCCACGCGGAAGGCGACCAGGGAATCGAATCTCGATCAGTCGGATCCATCGGACTCCGATGCCGGTGGATCCCAGCCGGACGGCGTGGGCGGGCTCCTCGCCGAAGGCCAGATCGTCAATGGAGTGCATGACATCGAGGATCCGGCCACCAGCATCTACGTGGGAGGCAACATGACTTACCACAACAACGTCGAGACGGAAGGAAGCATCGTCGTCGACGGCAACCTGTCCATCGAACGTCACATGCCGGAAAGCCTCCTTGCCGGCAAGGTCATGTGGGGCATGGGGTTCAATCCGCCGGCCGGTGCCGACATGATCACCGTGGGCGGCGAATTCCGCAACCATACCGGGGAACGACCTCAATGGGTCAGCGGATCAGCCAGATTCGGAGGCAAAGTGGCATGGGGCGACGGCAGGGAAACCGACGCCAATGGCCGCAGACCTCTGTATCTCGCCACGCATGGCAATATGACGGAAATGGGATGGAACGCCGACGCCTCCCAAGTCAAATCATGGGCGTATCCGGATTTGCCCGCGACCGCGAAGATCATCCACGGTCTCGGCAAAACCGAGGCGTTGAGAGCGAATATCGATGGCAAAGGCGGCATCGTCGACTACAACGATTATGTTGACAAGACCCTGAGGCCGTTGAGTCGCCAACTCGTTTCGCTTTCAGCGAACGGCAGCATCTCGTTCGAGAAGGCCCCTGACGAGGACACGCACGTGTTCTTCGACGACTATGCCGTGTCGATCCGCGATGAGGGCCGCATCGTCTTCCAAGGAACCGGCAAGCCGGAAAAGCAGGTGTTCCTCCTTGACCTGGATGCTCTCAAAGCGGCGGGAACGACATACGGGGTCAACCAATGGAGCCTTGATTTCCGAGATCTTCCCGATGGTCAAGCCATCGTCATCAACGTGTCCGGATCGGGGGAACGGATATGGAGTCCCGGATGGCACATCTGGGTGAATGGAGAGAACCATTCCACAGCGATCAACGCCCGGGGCGATTCATGGTCAAGATTCCGCGACATCTCCAGCCGCATCATGTGGAATTACCCCGACGTCTCCCATCTGACACTTGATTATTCACACGGAACGCTGAACAAGGACGGCTATGGGGTGTCGGCGGGCGGCAATGTGTACGGCACGGTGCTGGGCAAGGGATCGCTGTTTCCCGGATCCATCCTTCTGCCGAATGGCGATATGACCGATTACGCGGACACCAACGGCCGGCTTCTCATCGGTGGCAATCTTGATTTCGATGTATGGGAGCATCACAATGCGCCATGGGTCGGCTTCGACGAACCCCAACGCTTCACGCTGCTCGGATCCACCCGCGCGGATGCCTCGCAGGCGTCATATGCCGGAGACAAAGCCGTTCACGACACATTGACGCTTCGTTCTGCAAGCTCCAACGGACAAGGAACGACGATATTCGACCTGCAGGTGACGGGACTGTCCCTGACACTGTCATACCGAAGCTCATCCGGGAACGTCTCAAGAAGCGATCCGAAGACGTTCACCTCGGCGACAGTTCCGAAATCCGGTTCGGTCATAACCTTGAAAAGCCCTGATTTCGTTCCCGCGGACCTTGGCCTCGACTCATGGATGGCAGGCGAATACTGGTTTGATGTGTCAGGTGCCGACATTCATATCAAAGACGCGTCCAAAGGCGTGCAATCATCACTCGTCAGAACCGCTTCATTGGATGGTTCCAACGATGCTGCGGAACGCTTCGTCATCTCACCGGATACACTCTCATTGGGATTGACGACGAAGGCGAATCCGAACGACGCGTCGACCGAGAACGCCAACACTGTCACTGATACCATCTCCCTCACCAATAATGGAGCGGTCGAAATACTCGTCAGGACGATTCATATCACGCTGAACTACCCCAGCTCGGAGGGAATCATACATTCAACGAAAACCGTTTCGGACATCCGCATCCCTTCCCAAAGCGTCGTGAAGGTTGATTCTCCCGGATTCGTTCCGGCGGACCTTGGTTTTACCGGCAACTGGCATCAGAACCTACAGGAGGCAGATCGTTATTGGTTTGATGTGGCGATCGATCCCGCGAACGTGGTGGATGCGTCCGGAGCCGTGGTGCCGCTTGCCTCTTCGGCGACACACGACGGCAGAACGGATCCAGAGGAACAATTCCAGGTGCTTGCCGGAATCCATCAGGCACGGACCGAAGCTGCAAACACGTTCCGATTCGCAGGAGGCGCCGATGCCGTGCACGACAGCATCATCATGGAATTCGACGCCGTGCCATCGCTCCAGATCGTCAGCACGCTGAACTGGTGCTCCGACGCGGAAGGCGTCCGTGCGGAGCGTTCCGTCGCGAAAAACGCCATGGTGCAGGCACAAGGCACCAGCAAAGGACCGGAATTCATTCCCGACGATTTCGGCTGGGATACATGGAAGGCCGGCAGATACTGGTATGACCTGACCATAACCGATCAGCAAGGGGTATTCGGCTTGAAGCCATTGCTCGGCATCGACATCGATGAAGAACAGTGGAGCGCAGTCGAATCACCCGCACTGCCGATGACGGGAATTCCCTATGACATGGGACGGATTGCCCTGACTTGCAGCGGCATATCGGCCGTAGCAGTGGCCGCAGGAGCGATGCTCGCGTCCCGGAAACACCATTCCAACGCTTCACGAAGAAAATACCGACATTCGCGTCAAGGCGTTCACTAAACGAAATATGAAAAGGATCCGTCTCCCCCGATTATCAAGGGAAACGGATCCTTATGCCTATCCGCGAGGGACAGAGACTACCGGCTATCGCCTATCAGTAGCCCATGTCGGCGCCAGCTGCCGGAGCGGCTGCCGGCGGTTCCGGCTTGTTGGCCACCACGGCTTCGGTGGTCAGGAACAGTCCAGCGATGGAAGCTGCGTTCTGCAGCGCGGAACGAGTCACCTTGACCGGGTCGGTGACGCCTGCGGCCAGCAGGTCCTCGTACTCGTTGGTGGCTGCGTTCAGGCCCTGGCCGTCAGGCAGGGAGCGAACCTTGTCGATCACCACATCGCCGGACAGGCCGGCGTTCTCGGCGATCTGCTTGATCGGGGCTTCGATGGCGCGGAACACGATGGCCGCGCCAGTAGCCTCGTCGCCTTCAAGCTTGACATCGTTCTGAGCCTTGGCCGCAGCCTGAACCAGAGCGACACCGCCACCAGGCAGCAGACCTTCCTCAATGGCGGCCTTGGCGTTGCGCACGGCATCCTCGATGCGATGCTTGCGTTCCTTGGCCTCGACTTCGGTAGCAGCACCGACCTTGATGACAGCGACGCCGCCAGCCAACTTGGCCAGACGCTCCTGCAGCTTCTCACGATCGTAGTCAGAATCGGTATTGGCGATTTCCGCACGAATCTGAGCGACGCGGGCAGCCACATCCTCCTTGGAGCCGCCACCGGACACGATGGTGGTCTCGTCCTTGGAGACAATGACCTTCTTGGCGGTACCAAGCACGGACATGTCGACGGAATCAAGCTTCAGGCCCAGTTCATCGGACACCACCTGGGCGCCGGTCAGGATGGCCATATCCTGCAGCATGGCCTTGCGACGGTCACCAAAGCCCGGAGCCTTGACGGCGCAGGACTTGAAAGTGCCACGGATATTGTTCAGAATCAGGGTCGGCAGGGCTTCGCCGTCGACATCCTCGGCGATGATCAGCAGCGGCTTGCCGGTCTTCATGACCAGTTCGGCGATGTGGACCACGTCCTGCTGGGAAGACAGCTTGCCGGAGGTCAGCAAGATGTACGGATCTTCGAGCACTGCGGTCTGATCGTCAGCGTTGGTCACGAAGTACGGGGCGATGTAGCCCTTGTCGAAACGCATGCCCTCAGTGAAATCAAGGTCCAGGCCGAAGCGGTTGTTGTCCTCGACGGTCACGACACCATCCTGGCCGACCTTGTCCAGAGCCTCGGCGATCTTCTCGCCGACTTCCGGATCAGCAGCGGAGATCGTTGCGGTGGCAGCGATCTGATCCTTGGTCTCGACATCCTTGGCAGCTGCGACAAGTTCCTTGACGATGGCTTCGGAAGCCTTTTCGATGCCACGACGCAGCGCGATCGGGTTGGAACCGGCGGTGACGTTCTTCAGACCCTCATGCACCAGGGACTGGGCCAGCACGGTCGCGGTGGTGGTGCCGTCGCCTGCGACGTCATCGGTCTTCTTAGCGACTTCCTTGACCAGTTCGGCGCCGATGCGCTCGTACGGATCGTCCAGATCGATTTCCTTGGCGATGGAGACACCATCGTTGGTGATGGTCGGAGCGCCATAGGTCTTGTCAAGCACCACGTTGCGACCCTTAGGACCAAGGGTGACCTTGACGGTGTCAGCGAGCTTGTCGAGACCCGCGAGCATTCCCTGACGAGCTTCGTCGTCATATGCAATCATCTTTGCCATTGTTCCTCCACATATGGCTACACGGTACTATTTCCACCTTCGGAGCGACAATCAGAACCAGCCGTCAGCTGCCGGTTATCACTCTCACTCGTCGAGTGCTAATTCGCAGATTAGCACTCTCATGCCGAGAGTGCCAAACTCTGCGCCGATCTTTGCGCTGTGAGCAAGATGGAAGCACCGACCAAATAATCGACAGGCGTTGAAATACCTAGGAAAACAAAGAAGCCCCGCCCCCTCATCGGGGCGAGACTCCCATAGAAACCCCTGCGGCGTTTTTCAGTTCAGCAGCACCACAACGATAGGAGTGGTCAACGTGCTCGACTGTTCGACGTTGGCGATGTTCAGCGTCTGCGCAACGTTCTCCGCAGTGGCCTTGTCAGCTTCATTCTGATACCAGACCACGGTCTGGCTGGGGACATTTCCCGTCGGGTTGTCGGCGGTTACGCTGGTATATCCGGCCTGCGTCAAGGCATCCGCCTTGCTCTTGGCGTAACCGGTGATATTGGTGGCATTCACCACACGAATCTGCGTGCTCAGATTCACGCTCTGGTCCGTATCAGTATCCTGATCGGAGTTCTGACCGTCATTCTGATCGGAGTCCGTGGCATCGCCCGACTGTGCATTGGACGAGTCGGAAGTCTGGTCCTTGTTCTTGTCCGTATCTCCGCTCGCCGCCTCGGACTTGCCCTCCGACTTCTTGCCCGTGCTGGCGGAGGACGTGGAGGAACTCTCCTTGGCGACCCAAGGCATCTTCAGGTTGCCGGCCTCCCCCGAGTAGATTCCCCAGAACAACAGACCCGCAAGCAAAGACACGATGACGACAATCACATACGGCATGGCTCGGGACGCCGCGGAACGCGCGCCACGATGCACGCCCATCGGCCCGGCCGGAGGATTGTCGAACATATCCTTGGCGTAGGATTCGTAGGTCTCCTTGCCCTGTTTAGCCATTTTCTGCAACCTCATTTCTTGCGCTTGTACCACCCAGTGTAACGACCCGTACAGTCAGTCCACAATCGATATGGCCGATTCCGCACCCGCTTACATACGCCGTTCCACGGAAATCGACATGACCGGCTGCACCGCCCGTCGTACAGTAGGACGATATGACCCATATCAAACCATTGAAAGACCTCGTGGAGCCCGGATGGGCGCAAGCCCTTGCCGACGTGGAGCCCCAAGTGCATCACATGGGCGATTTCCTGAGATCGGAAATCGCGGCGGGACGACGGTATCTTCCGGCAAGCAAGAACATTCTGCGGGCATTCACCATCCCGTTCGACAGCATCAAGGTGCTGATCGTGGGACAGGATCCCTACCCAACGCCTGGACATCCGGTGGGGTTGAGCTTCTGCGTGGCTCCAGACGTCAGACCCATTCCGCGCAGTCTGGCAAACATCTATACGGAGCTGACCGACGATCTGGGCGTTCCCATGCCCGCCAACGGTGATCTGACGCCGTGGACAAGGCAGGGCGTTATGCTGCTCAACAGATGCCTGACAGTCGAGCCAGGCAAACCGGGCAGCCATCAGGGCAAAGGATGGGAAGAGGTCACCGACGCGGCCATCACCGCGTTGAACAACCGCCGCGATCCCGACGGCAACATCAAACCTTTGGTCGCCATCCTGTGGGGGCGCAAGGCCCAGACGCTGGAGCCACTGCTGACCAACGCGTTCATCATCAAATCACCGCATCCCAGTCCAATGTCCGCACGATACGGCTTCTTCGGCTCCAAACCCTTCTCCCGCGCCAACCAAGCGCTCGTCGAAGCCGGAGCGACGCCGGTGGACTGGGCCCTCCCGTCAGCTTGACCCGGTAAAGTAACACTCATGGCTTTATTCCCTCCTAAAAAACCGACTCCGGTCCCAGCACCCATCCCGATGCCAGCGACCGCGAAACCAAGCACCTTGTCATCCGAAGACATCGCGCGCGCAAGGAACATAGGATCGCAGATCCGCGGTCGTTTCGCGCAAACCTTGGTCGGACAGGACAATCTTCGCGAATCCCTGATCATCACTTTGGTGGCGGGAGGCCATATTCTCATCGAATCGGTTCCCGGTCTAGCCAAGACCACCGCCGCACAGACGCTGGCCACCTCCGTGTCAGGCTCGTTCAAACGAGTGCAGTGCACGCCCGACCTGATGCCTTCCGACCTGATCGGCACGCAGGTCTTCGACTTCGCCACACAGAAGTTCTCCACGCAGATCGGACCGATCCACGCCAATTTCGTGCTGCTGGACGAAATCAACCGATCCAACGCGAAAACCCAGTCCGCCATGCTCGAAGCCATGGCGGAAGGTGCCACCACCATCGGAGGACAACGAATCGCGCTGCCGAAGCCGTTCATGGTCATCGCCACGCAGAATCCAATCGAGGAGGAAGGCATCTTCAATCTTCCTGAAGCGCAGATGGACCGTTTCATGATGAAGGCCGTGCTTACCTATCCGACGCCCCAAGAGGAACAGCGCATGCTCGCCATGCTCACCCACCGCGGCTACGACACCGTGGATCAGAACGCCCTGACCGGTACCCCCGTCTCTATCAATGACGTCGAGTTCCTGCGCTCCGCGGCACGCCGTGTACACGTGTCCGACGCGATCATGCAATATGCCGTCGATATCGCGGCCACGTCCCGAGGAGCCGGCACCAAGCCAGTGCAGGGGCTGTCCTCCCTGGTCCGTCTCGGAGCCTCGCCACGCGCGTCCATCGCACTGATCCGCATCGGACAGGCCAATGCTCTGTTGCAGGGACGCGATTACGTCATCCCGGAAGACGTGAAAGCCTTCATCCACGAGGTGCTGCGACATCGTGTTCTGCTGACGTTCGAGGCGCTCGCCGATGGCGTCACCAGCGACCAGGTCGTGGATTCAATCGTTCAGGCGGTCCCCGTTCCATGATCGGCCAGACCCGTTCCGACGATCCGATCCGCAGGAAAATCGAAACGCTTGGAACCATGATGAGCCTGCCCACGGTACGCAAGGCACTTGGTGTCCTCGAGGGCGCGCATGCGTCGAACAGACGTTTCGGCTCGGATGACGTCATGGACATCCACGCTTATGAGCCCGGTGACGAGGCCAAGCGCATCGATTGGAAGACCAGCGCCCGCGTGGGTCGTCCGATGGTGGTGCTGCGCGAGCGTCCATCGACGTCGAAGGCATGGCTTCTGCTCGACATCGGCCAGGAAATGACCGCGACATGTCCGTCCGGGGAGCAGGCGTACCAAGTAGCGGCGAACGCGTTGTGCATGTTCGCCGCTCTCAGCCTGCGCCGCAGCGACGAGGTGTCCATCGTATTCGGCGACAGCTCAGCCATAACCCGTGTGCCGTTCAATGGCGGATTGGCTCAATTCGAACGGACTCTGGACACCGCACTGCGACGCGACTGGAACAGGCCGCGCAACATCGACGCGCTGTTGGAGTACGCGCGAAGCATCCGAGACAGGGACGCGCTGATCGTGCTCGCCACCGAGGAGCATGCGCTGGAGGAACGCCATCTGCGCGATATCAGGGCCATCGCGAGAACACATCCGATGGTGCTTATCGACGTGGCCACCATCAATCCCTTCGACACCGGTCACGCCGACGTGGTGGTCGATGGACGAAATGGACGACACGTCCCCGCTTTCCTGCGCAACGCGCGGACGGCGGGCCAGGTACGCACGCACCGCGAATATCTGGCTGCGGCCATCAGACATGAGTTGAACCGTTGCGGATCGACGGTCATCCGTTCCGATTCCAGCGAGCGCATGTTCCATGAATTCGTGCACATGGTTTCTGTCTCCGTGGCACGGTCCACGCGTTACCAGCCGGGTATCCCATCCACTTCGAATTCGGGAGTCAAGGCATGACGTTCCTCCTTGCCGAAGAAGATCTCACCGTCAGAGGGCAGATTCATTTCGAAAACGGTCTGGTCGCCACCATCGTGGCCTGTCTGCTGGGCATCGTCATCCTGATCGCGCTTACAGTGTGGCTGTCCAGACCAAGCTCAAGACCATCTAGGAACGACGATCGCGGACGCCACGCGCCTGCCGAGAAATCCGTGTGGCACCAGCGCATCGAGGATATCGTCTCGCGTCACGCCGCCGGAGAGCTGGAACGCGAGGAGGCCTTCGCGCTGCTGGCTGCGACGGTCAGGGATTTCGTGTCCTCCGCGACCGGAACTGACATGAGCAACCAGACGCTTACCGACATCGAGGCGATGCCGCGGACCACCGGCAACCAACAGAATCTCACGTTGCTTAGGCAGACCATCGAGGCGTTCTATCCTCCGGAATTCGCGGACGCCGAGCATAACCGCATCGCCAAGGACGCCACCGTCGAGCAGGCCGGCGAATGGGTGGTCCATCTTGTGGAAAGGTGGCGGTAATGCAACTGACATGGCAATGGCCTTGGGCCGCTTTGGCCACTATGATCGCGGCAATCATCATCGTCGCGATCATAGTGGCGTGCGCGTCGCGCCGTACGGACGATGACAATCATGCCCGCACCTTCAGCCTGGACGACGATCTCAATACTGAATCGGCGTCGAGGCTTTTCCGACAATGGCGGATTCTATCCCGGCTGGCGGCGGTCATGCTGGCGATCGCGCTGATGCTCACCATCGCGCTGACGGCACGCCCCGGCACCGTCGACGAAAGCGAGGAGAAGGCCTCGAGCCGCGACATCGTGCTGTGTCTGGACGTTTCCGGCTCGACGCTTCCCTACGACCGCGAGGTCATCGACACCTATCGCAGGCTTGTGGACAATTTCAAAGGCGAACGAATCGGGCTGAGCATCTTCAATTCGACATCGCGCACTGTCTTTCCGCTGACCGACGATTACGATCTGGTGTCCAAGCAGCTTGACAAAGCAAGCGACATCCTCAAAGGCGTCGAATCGCAAGATGACATCGACAAAATGAAGGAAAGCGACTATCAGGCGCTCTCCGATTGGCTGGAAGGCACGCAGAACCGCAAGGAATCCACTTCGCTGATCGGCGACGGCGTGGTGAGCTGCGCGGCCATGCTTCCTGGATTCACCTACGGGAACGCCGATGCGACAAACACCGACCGTCAACGTGCGGCATCAATCGTGCTCGCCACCGACAACGTCGTTTCCGGAAAACCGACGTACACACTCACCGAGGCGCTGGATCTAACCAGTCAGGCGAAAATCTCCGTGGACGGACTGTTCTCTGGACCGAAGCAAAGCGAATCCGACCAGACCACCAAGGATTTCAAATCCGCCATCGAGACACGCCACGGAGTGTTCCTCACCCAATCTGACGGCGCTTCCGTCTCCTCTCTGGTCAAGGAGATCGAATCGCGCAGAAACCATGAAAGCCAGACGAGGAACAAGGCCGCGATAACGGACGCTCCGGGATGGTGGACGCTTGCATTGGCCATCGTTCTGGTGGTCTGGCTGGCATTGACTTGGAGGTTGAGACGATGAACCATCTGACGCTCTCCCCTGCTTTGGGATGGCCGGCCGGCGCCGCCATCGCCTTGGTCATGCTGGCATGCGCCGTCACGCAGATCGTGCGGCACGTCAGGCGGTGTACGGATAGCGACGAAACCATCTGGGCATGCGTCCGCCGGGTGCTGCTATGCGCGCTGGTCGCCGTCATGGCGCTGACACCCAGCATGGTGGCCGAAACGAACAGCCGGGCGGTGAATGCCACCGATGTGGTGGTGGCCGTCGACGTGACTGGGTCCATGGCGGTCAAGGATGCGCAGTACGGCTCCGACGAGCAGATCAGCCGTCTCGACGCGGCCAAACAGGCCGTGAAGGACATCACCGGCCTTTACCCGAATTCCAGTTTCGCCGCCGTGCGGTTCGGAGCCTCCAGCACATTGGATATGCCGCTGACCCCGGATTCGAACGCAATCGGCAACTGGGCGGATACACTCGCCCCGGAGGCGACCTCCGTATCCGCGGGTTCGACGCTGGATGTCCCGATCGACCGTTTGTTGCTGACATGCAAGTCCATTCACGAGCAGCATCCGGATGATGCGATCGTGCTGTACCTGGTTTCCGACGGCGAGCAGACCGCGACGAAGACGCGACGCACGTTCTCGTCGCTGCGCCGATACCTGTCCGACGCGTTCACCGTGGCTGTAGGCAGCGAGCAAGGCGGCAATGTCCCATTGTCCGTGGATGGCGTCGACGACGCGGACGGCCAATGGGTGACCGACCCGGATACCGGACAGCCTGGCATATCGCGCATGAATACAGAGACGATGAAAACCATCGCCGACGAGCTGAGCGGCACCGCGCTGGTACTGGACGGCTCCCACACCATGCGGGACGGCGTTTCCAAAGAGACGTCCGACAAGTGGCGCGTCACACGCACGAACAAGCATCGCACCAGAACGGTGGCTGTCGTGTGGCCTTTGGCCATTGCGGCCGGCCTGCTGCTCGCCTGCGAACTGGGAGCATGGCTGGCGCAGTCAAGGAGGCTGTTGTGAGCGGGAAACTGAAAAGAACACGCGCTTCATTGCCCACGCGCGTCGCATTGATCGTTCTGGCCGTGCTGCTGGGCATGGTTGCGCTGCTGGCCGTGGTAAACCTCGCCGCCAACGGCAATTACAACCATGCCACGCGTTCCTTACAGGAGAACATCAAAACCAGCAAACAGAACAATGTCGATTGGGACAAACTGCGCGTTCGGCAACAACAGACGGACGCCCAATTCGACGATGCCGGCGAGATGCGGGCACTACTGCTACCCCAGCTACGAGAATCGATCGACCATAACAGCCGTGTCTCCGACCAGCTCACCAAAGCCATCATCGAAAAAGCCAAATCAGGCAAGGATGATCAATCCGATTCCGATACGAACGCGAATGCCGACGCACGGCAGACAAACGGATCGGAATCGAAGAAAGACACCAGGCTCACCGACGCGCAACGTGAAAAAGTGGAGGAATTGCTGAAGCAAAACACCCAATCCACGCAATCCGATTCGAACACGAACGGCTCCGCCGCGAACCAGAACACGGACAAGTCGTCATCGCAGACCAAACCCTGGTAAGAGGGGTTCCGCAGCCAAAGTTATCCACCATGCTGTCGGCGTGACCCATCTGTTTGTTTTTTCGACTCCTACCACCCCCCCCCGGGCTTTTTTTTT
>ERZ1034871.80-NODE-80-length-48757-cov-12.074227_pt1 | contig 48757 bp, 40 predicted proteins | sample MGYA00520631_ERZ1034871 | MGnify/ENA primary metagenome ERZ1034871 (study PRJEB33766, sample SAMN09781721) | gut metagenome | biome: gut microbiome | host: Homo sapiens | place: Madagascar | study: EMG produced TPA metagenomics assembly of the PRJNA485056 data set...
GGAAGCCGCTGATTAAGAAAAAAGCACTAGCATTTGCTAGTGCTTTTTTTGTTGTTCGTTGTTAGTGGCTCGTGGTTCGTTTTTGCGGCCTTATGGCCGCATCGTAGGGGCCGATATTTAACCTCTCAGACCGCCTTTGGCGGTCAGCTCCCCTATAAAGGGAGCCTTGGGCGGCCCGCTGTGATATTTGACCACAGCCTATTCAGAATGATGGCTCGTAGGACTGCGGCAGCTAACGGCTGACCGCTAACAGCTGGTAGGGGCGCCCACGTGGGGCGCCCGTTCGGAATAATGACATATCCATCATACATGATAGACGATGCAGGAAAACACGCACATATATCAGTATACGTTATGCTCATATAGTCATAGCGGGCTTGCCACGTGCAAGCCCCTACGGTGCAGTCTGCAGGACTGTGGTTGCTAACTGCGGCCTGCGAATGGCGTTTTCTCCGAACAGAATTTTACGGGATTCCCACAACGGGACGCCTAGCCACAGCTGTCCGTTTTGGCAGCCGTCCTGCGCCTCCTGCTGGTCGGCACCTGACGGGCCAAAAAGGCTTACAGGACGTCCCCTACGATATCGCATACAGGCGATGAAATGAATGTCGGTTGCCACAATTCTGCAATACGCAAAAAACACGGCCATCGGCCTTGTGCGTAGGGGCCGACCCGGCTAGGGCGGCCCGCCGCGAATAAATGGTGATATACATAACAGGGCCATGAGGCATGGTTTTGCGAACTGAGACCGGGGAATAGTACATTTTTTTCACATAACGGATTGACTTTTCTTATTGTGAAATATATAATGGATACAAAGAATAAAAGCAAGGACAAAGATGTCTTACGAGTACACATTCTGCCCTTGCTCTTTTTTTACTCTTTGTCAAATTTAAACGAAAGGATGGATGGTTATGCTTTCACGGACCTTGTTGGGAATGAGATGGGGCGACTTATCGGAAGATACGCGCCAGATGTTATTGGACCGCGCCGATATCGACGGTTTTAATGGCGCTGATGGAGACCGTTATAGTCGAGGGACGCTCCATTTCCGCAATACGCTCATGGGAATCCAGGCCTCAGTGGAAACAGACCGTTTTTCCGGTGATATGGGAAACAACGGCATTTTCATTGATGATGATGCTGTCATTTCCCGCATCTAACAATCATTTGAATAAAAACACCTTGCATAAGCCGATAATGATAAAGGCTGCAATGATGATGACACTAATAACCCGAGTCTTAGTAAAGATTTTCGGGTTATTTTGTATATTTTTGGGCGGGACTGGCGGTGGTACTTCCTGTTTAGTGCCGCAAATCGGGCACATGAGGACGCCGTCGCGCAGTTCCGTACCACATTTGGGACAAATCATAAGCTCAACTCCTGTTCTTCTTTTATGTATACTATAGAAGGCTGTACCCGCTGTGTCAAGAAGTTATCTTTTTGTGAGGAAAATATACATATAAAACCTTGTGTATTTGGCGAAAATAGCATACAATTTTATTTATCTGCTGTTTTTTATTACCAGAGAAAAGGAGATACAGCCTTGAAGAAAAAAATTGGCTTGAGTTCCCAAATTTTGATTGGCCTGGCCCTCGGTGCCCTGGTCGGTTATTTGTTCCCAGATTTCGGCGATAAGCTGAAACCCTTCGGTGATGCCTTCCTGCGCATGATCAAGATGATTGTCGTGCCCCTTATTTTCAGTACCCTGGTTATGGGTATTGCCGGTACGGGCGATTTTAAAAAGCTCGGCCGCTTAGGCGGCAAGGCCATCATTTGGTTCGAGTTCGCTACGACCATCGCCCTGGCCATCGGCCTGTTGTTCATGAATATTGCAGAACCCGGTGTTGGCGTCACTTTATCGGCTTCGGCAGCGAATGCTTCCAATGCCGCAGCTGCCAGCCAGCACAGTGTCGACCTCGTCGACTATGCCGTCCATATCATCCCGACCAACATCGTCGATGCCATGGCCCGGCAGGATATGCTGCAGATCATCTTTTTTGCCTGCTTCTTTGGCGTCGCCGTCGCCCATATCGGCGGCAAAGGTGAAACCATTGTCGATATCTGCCAGAGCGTGGCTGAAGCCATGTTCAAAGTAACGGGCTATGTCATGCACTTTGCGCCTATCGGCGTCTTTGCCATGATTGCCTATACCGTCGGCAGCTATGGCATTGCCATGCTCATCCCCTTGGGCAAGCTCATCTTGTCCGTCGCCGGTGCTACGGCGCTGTTCATCTGTGTCGTCGCCCTCATTGCCAGCCTTTTTACGGGCATCAATTTCTTCCACGTCATCCGGGCCTTGAAGGACATCCTCTTCCTGGCTTTTTCGACGGCCAGCAGTGAAGCTGCCCTGCCCGGTGCCATGAAGCGCCTGGAAGAATTGGGCGTTCCCAAGACGATTGTCACCTTTGTCATGCCGACGGGTTATTCCTTCAACCTCGACGGCTCGACGCTGTACAGTTCAGCCGGTATCTTGTTCATTGCCCAGCTCTACGGTATCCAGATGCCCATTGAGCAGCAGCTGCTGGTCATGGTCACGCTCATGCTGTCGACCAAGGGTATTGCCGGTGTTCCCGGTGCGGGCATCATTGTCGTCGCTGCGACGGCAGCGGCCTTCAATCTGCCTACAGAAGGCGTCGCCATCCTCCTGGGCATCGACCGCCTCCTCGACATGATCCGCACGATCTGCAACGTCTGTGGCAACTGCATGGCTACGGTCGTCGTCGCCTGCTGGGAAAAGGAATTGAACAAGGCCACGTTCAATGAAAAGTACCGCGCTTTTTTGGGCGGAAAAAATGGGTGAGTATTCGCCAAAGTAGACTAAATCTGTTATAATAATAGGGTAAATAAGTGCTCCGTAAGGATTGCCTGACGGAAAACTTCATCTATGAAGCAACCGTGCTCCTCTGCAAAGACTTGACTGCGCAGATGAGGCGAAAGCACAATTATCCGAAGGGACTGTCGCACGGAGGCTTCTGCCATCATGCGTGGTCCCTTTTGATTATAGTTTGTAGATGAGGGCTTTCAATTCAAAGACCTTCACTAAAAACTACAAACTGGAAACTTAAAACTCAAAAAGGGGCGTCGCACGTGCGACAGCCCCTTTTTTCTTTAGGAGGTACGAATATGGAAACGAGAGTCGCTTTAATCGGTATTATCGTAGGAAATCGCCAGGAATCGACTAAATTAAATGAAATCCTGCATGAATATGGCCAGTATGTCGTCGGCCGCATGGGGGTCCCTTATAAGGATAAGGATATCAATGTCATCAGCCTCATCGTCGATGCGCCGCAAGACGTCATCAGCGCTTTGTCGGGGAAATTAGGGATGCTCCCGGAAGTCAGCACCAAGACGATTTACCCGCCTATGCCGCAGTAGGAGGCGCGTATGCTGAAAATTGCGATTTACGGCAAAGGCGGCATCGGGAAATCGACGATGACCAGTAATCTGGCCGCTGCCTTCGCCTATTTAGGCAAGAAAGTCATCCAGATCGGCTGTGACCCTAAGGCCGATTCGACGTTCAACCTGCTCGGCGGCCATCCCGTCCAGCCGGTCATGAATTATCTGCGGGAACACGACGAAGATCCAGAATCCATCGAGGATATTTCCCGCATCGGCTATGGCGGTGTCCTCTGTATCGAAACGGGCGGTCCTACGCCGGGCCTGGGCTGTGCCGGCCGGGGCATTATCGCCACTTTTTCTCTGTTGGAAGATTTAGGCCTTTTTGAAAAATATGAGCCCGACGTCGTCCTGTACGATGTCCTGGGCGACGTCGTCTGCGGCGGCTTTGCAGCGCCTATCCGCGAAGGCTATGCGGAACAGGTCCTTATCGTCACATCGGGCGAAAAAATGGCTCTCTACGCAGCCAATAACATCAATACGGCTGTGGCCAATTTTGCCGACCGCAGCTATGCCAAAGTCCGGGGCATCCTCCTCAACCGCCGCAACGTCCCCGACGAAGAAGCGAAGGTCCGGGCCTTTGCCGAAAAGGCTCACCTTTCCATCGTCGGCGACATTCCCCGCAGCGACGACATCAACCGCTATGAAGATCTGGGCCAGACCGTCATCGAAGGCGATCCGGACCTGCCTATCAGCCATATCTTCCTCGATTTGGCGCAAAAATTATTACAAGACAAGGAATGATTATGACAGAACGAAAACCTTATGCTATCACCGTGCAGGACCTGGTGGCGCGCGGCCGCGACGATATCCCGGCTGAACTCGTCACGTCGACGCACCTCATCTATAATTCTCCGGCTGCCCTGGCCTTCAACTCGCCTGGGGCCCAGGGCTTCGGCGTCAAACGGGCAGGCCTGTCCATTCCCGGATCGGTCATGCTCCTGGTCGGACCGGGCTGCTGTGGCCGCAATACGACGATCCTCAGCGAAATGGGCGGGTACAGCGACCGTTTCTTCTTCTATATCATGGATGAAACGGACATCGTCACGGGCCGCCATCTGAAGAAAATCCCCCAGGCCGTCTGTGAAGTCGTCGACAGCCTGGCTGAAAAGCCGTCAGTCGTCATGATCTGCATGACCTGTGTCGACGCCCTGCTGGGGACCGATATGGAACGGGTCTGCCGCAAAGCCGAAAAGGAAGCGGGCCTGCCCGTCGTGCCCTGCTACATGTACGCTCTGACCCGGGAAGGCCGCAAGCCGCCGATGGTCGACGTCCGCCGGGCCATTTATTCGCTGCTGGAAAAACAGCCGCGCCACCGCCGGACAGTCAATCTCCTGGGCTATTTCGCGCCCTTGCAGGACGACTGCGAGTTGTACGACATCCTGAGAGGCGTCGGCTTTAATCAGATCAATGAGATTTCCCGCTGTCCCGACTTTGCCGCCTATAAGGCCATGTCCCAGGCCAACGTCAACATCATCCTCAACCCGGAAGCGCGCCTGGCTGCCCAGGATATGGAAAAACGCCTGGGTATTCCCAGCATCGAACTGACCCGTCTCTACCAGGTCGCCCAGATCCACAAACAGTATCAGGCCCTGGCTCAGGTACTGGGGACGACCATCGATGACAGTGCCTGGCATGAACGGGCCCAGGCCGTCGTTCGGGCTGTGCGGGAAAAATACAGCGGCACGACCGTGGCCATCGGCGAGATGCAGAACGGCAACGCCTTTGAAATGGCCCTGGCCCTGACCCGCTACGGTTTCGTCATCCGCGAAATCTACGCCAACCTGGGACCGGACGATTTCGTCTACCTGCGCCACCTGGCCCAGCTGAGCCCGGATACGCAGGTATACTCCAATTTGTCGCCGTCTATGCTCTATTACCGGGGACAGGACCATCCTGTCGACGTCACCATCGGCAAGGATGCCGCATATTATCATGAACAGGCCGCCCATCTCTCGTGGGATGAAGATATCCAGCCCTTCGGTTATGCCGGAGTCATTTCGCTGTTACAGCGGCTGGAGCAGGCCTTGTTGGAAAGGAAACATCCATGAAAGGTTTATGGAAATATATTTCACCCTTTGCACCGGACGACTCCGGCGCGGCGGCCGTCCTCTACGGACTGAACGGCATCGTCGTCATCTGCGATGCCGGCGGCTGTGCCGGCAACATCTGCGGTTTCGATGAACCGCGCTGGTTCAGTGGGAAAAAGAGTGCCGTCTTCAGTGCCGGCCTGCGCGATATGGACGCCATCCTCGGCCGCGACGACCGCCTGGTCGATAAACTCTGCCAGGCTGCTGAAACGATTGATGCCGACTTTGCCGCCATTGTCGGGACGCCGGTCCCGTCGGTCATCGGCACGGATTATAAGGCGTTGAAGCACATGGCTGAAAAGAAGCTGTCCATCCCAGTCGTCACAGTCGATACGACGGGCATGGATTACTACGACAAGGGCATCGAAAAGGCCTACGACGCCTTATTCCCGGTCCTGGCCGACCCGTCGCAGCAGGCCGAAGCCGATACAGTCGGCGTCCTCGGCGCCGTTCCCCTGGAACTGATGCACCCTGGCGATATCGAATGGATCAGCCAGTCCCTGGTCGAAGACGGCTGGCAGCAGATTCTCTTGTTCGATGAAATCGACGATTACCGCAAGGCCGGCAAGGCCTCCCTCAATCTGGTCCTCTCACCGGCCGGCCTGAAGGCCGCTCAATATCTGCAGAAGACCTTCGGGACACCTTATGAGCTCCATTACTTCGGCCTCGATGCCGTCGTTGATTTTGACGACAACCTCTTTTCTGGCAAGAACGTCCTCATCATCCATCAGGCTGTCGCTGCCTCGGCTATGGCCGCCATGGCCGAAGAAGCCGGTGCCGCTTACGTGACGACGGCTTCGTGGTTCATGGGGCTCCCTGAGCCGCAGGGGACGGACTGCGTCCGGCTCCGTGAAGAAGACGACCTGCGCCGCCTGGCCGACAACGACCAGTTCGACATCATCCTCGGCGATGCCTATTTCCGCCGGGCCCTGCCGAACTTCCACGGCCAATACGTCGATTTCCCGCATTTCGCCGTGTCCGGGAGGGGATAAGATGCATACGGAACGGATTTGTGTCTTTGGCATCGTCCAGGGCGTCGGCTTTCGGCCCTTTGTCAGCCGCATCGCAGCGGCTCATGCCATTCACGGGACGGTCTGCAATAAGGGCTCTTATGTGGAAATCTTGGCCCAAGGTTCCCCGGCGGCGCTGATGGCCTTCCACGATGATTTGGAAGGCAAGGCGCCTGAACGGTCGGCTATCCTGAAAGTCGTCACGACGACGGAAGACCGGCCGCCGTACGAGGATTTTTCCATCGTCGAGAGCGCCAGGGAAAAAGGCGATATCTTCGTGTCGCCGGACATTGCCATCTGCGATGCCTGCAAAGCGGAGCTCTTCGATAAGACCAACCGCCGCTATCTCCACCCCTTCATCAACTGCACGGCCTGTGGCCCGCGGCTGACCATCCTCGATGCCATGCCTTACGACCGCGAACGGACGAGTATGGGCGAGTTCCCCATGTGTCCCCAGTGCGAATATGAATATACCCACGCCGAAACGCGGCGTTACGATGCCCAGCCGGTCTGCTGCAACGACTGCGGTCCGGAAGTCTATCTCCAGGACCGGCCCGAACGGCGCCGTCAGGCCATCATTGCGGCCAGACAGGCGATTATTGATGGAAAAATCATCGCCGTCAAGGGCATCGGCGGCTTCCACCTCTGCTGTGATGCCGGCAATGAACAGGCTGTCCAGACCCTGCGTCAGCGCAAGCGGCGGCCTGTGAAGCCCTTTGCCGTCATGATGAAGGACCTCGACGCCGTGCGCCGTCAGTGCATCATTCCCGACGGGGCGGAAAACGTCCTCGACGGCCATCAGAAGCCGATTATCTTACTGCCCAAGAAAGGCAGTCAGACCCTGGCGCCGTCCATTGCGCCGGGCAATCCGTCTGTCGGCGTCATGCTGCCCTATACGCCGCTCCATCTTCTGCTCTTTACTTATGACGACGGCCTCGCCGTACCGGATGCACTGGTCATGACCAGCGCCAATGAGTCCGGCGCGCCTATCTGTCACGATGACGACGAAGCGCGGCAGGAACTGTCCGGCCTCTGCGACCTCATCCTGAGCCACAACCGCCGCATCCGCCTGCGGGCCGATGATTCGGTCATGGACTGGTATGACGGCAAGCCCTATATGATACGCCGCTCCCGGGGCTATGCGCCGCTGCCTTTCTTCTATGGAAAGGGAAGCGGCAAGGATGTCCTGGCTATAGGTGGGGAATTGAAGAACTGTTTCTGCATCGGCCGCAATCACCTGTTCTATCCTTCGCCGTATATCGGCGACATGGCCGATATACGGACTGTCGAAGCCCTGCGCCAGTCCATCCGGCGCATGACGACGCTCCTCGAAGCCAAGCCGTCTGTCGTCGCCTGCGACCTGCACCCGCGCTACAACACGACGGCCGTAGCCCATGAACTGGGCCTGCCCGTCGTCGCCGTCCAGCATCACTATGCCCATATCCTGTCCTGCATGGCTGAAAACGACTGGGAAGAACCGGTCATCGGCATCGCCTTTGACGGTACCGGCTACGGGACAGATGGGACGATTTGGGGCGGCGAAGTCCTGGTCAGTGACGTCCATGGCTTTCAGCGCTCTGCGTCAATCCAGCCTTTCTGGCAGCGCGGCGGCGACGCATCGGCCCGCGAGGGCTGGCGCATTGCCGTCAGCCTCATCGACAGCTTGCAGAAGGACCGGAGCCAGGCGGCGGCCATGATCGAAGCCCTGCACCTTTGCAGTGAAGCCGAACGGCAGGCCCAGTTCTTCCTGGCTGACCAGCAGATCAACAGCGTCTTGTCGACCAGTGCCGGCCGCCTCTTCGACGGTATCAGCGCTATCTTGGGGATTTGCCGGGCTTCGACCTTTGAAGGCCAGGCGTCGATGGCCCTCCAGTTTGCCGCTGAGGCCTGGGAAAAAGACCATCCCGCACCGGATGTGACGCCCATGGCGCCCATCCATGGCCAAAACCGGCTGCTCCTGCCGACGGGCGTCCTGGTCCGGCAGGTCCTGGAAGGCCGCCTGGCCGGAGAAGCGGTCGGCTGCCTGGCTTATGCATTTCATCAGGGCCTGGTCGCTATGATTGCCGGGGCCTGCCTGGCCGTGCAGGAAGAAACGGGACTGCACGCCGTGGCCCTGAGCGGCGGCGTCTTCCAGAACCGCCTGCTCCTGCGCCTTTGCGACCAGACCCTGCAGCACCTGGGCTTCACTGTCCTCAAGCACAGCACGGTCCCGCCCAACGACGGCGGCATCGCCTTAGGACAGGCCGTTTACGCCGCGTATACGTAGGGGCCGCATGGAAGGCGGCCCGCAGGCCGCAGTTCGCAGTTCGCAGGTCGCTTTCGTAGGGGCGCCCACGTGGGGCGCCCGTCTGGAACGATGGTGATGACGTTATGCATGTATATGTAGGCCCGCAGGCCGCAGTTCGCAAGGCTCCCCTAATAGGGGAGCTGGCCGCCGCAGGCGGTCTGAGAGGTTGCCCGTTGTTCGATGAACGAAATTAATTGGTTATACATAAAGGAGGAATTATCATGTGTGTAGGGTTACCGGCACGTGTTATGAAAATACAGAATGGAATGGCTCTCGTCGATGCTTCCGGTGCTAAACGGGAAGTATCGGCAGCTCTTATCGACGAACTCGATCCTGGCGATTACGTCATGGTCCACGCCGGCATGGCTATCGCCAAGATTACCGATAATGATGCCGACGAAACAGACGATATCCTGGAGGACCTGAACTGATGGCAGAAGCAAAGAAGCGGACGGCTCTGGATATTATCCGCAGTTACGACGGGCCGAAAATCCGCATTATGGAAGTCTGCGGGACCCATACGCATGAAATCTTCCGCCAGGGCATCCGCCAGATCCTGCCGCCCCAGGTCGACGTCATCTCCGGGCCGGGCTGCCCGGTCTGCGTCACGCCTGTCGGTTATATTGACCAGGCCATCTGGCTGGCCCTGGAAAAAGGCGTTACGATTTGCACCTTTGGCGACCTCGTGCGCGTACCGGGCAGTACGATGAGCCTGGCCGATGCCCGCAGTCAGGGCGGTCATGTGGAAATCGTCTATTCGCCTCTCGATGCCTATGATTATGCCAAGGCGCATCCGGACGAAGACGTCGTCTTCCTGTCTGTCGGCTTTGAAACGACGACACCGCCGTCGTGCCTGGCTGTCAAGCAGGCCGTCGCCGACGGGATGACGAATTTTTCCCTGCTCACGGCTAACAAGACCATGCCTATGGCCTATGAAGCCATGAAGGACAGCGCCGACGCCTTCCTCTATCCCGGCCACGTCGACGCCGTCATGGGGACCCGCTCTGGCGAAGCCATGCTGAAAGAAGGCGTATCCGGCGTCGTCGCCGGCTTTACGGCCAAAGAACTGCTCACGGCCTTTGCCGTCATCCTGGTCAAGTTCCCTCAGGGAAAGCCCTTCTTCAAGAACTGCTATCCCCGTGTCGTCAAGGATGAAGGCAGCCCGGCCGCCCAGGCCCTGATAAAAGAAGTCATGGAACCGTGCGATTCGGAATGGCGCGGCTTAGGCGTCATCCCCCAGTCGGGCCTGCAGCTGCGCCCCGCCTTTGCAGTCTGTGACGCCCGCAAGAAATACAACGTACCGGCTATGGAAGGGCGCGCCAATCCGGCCTGCCGCTGCGGCGATATCCTGCAGGGGAAATGCACGCCGCCCCAGTGCCCGCTCTTTGGCAAGGTCTGCACGCCGGAACATCCCGTAGGGGCCTGCATGGTTTCCCACGAAGGGGCCTGCTCGGCTTATTATTTATATGGAGGCAATTTACATGAGTGATGTCATTACCTTAGCCCACGGCGCCGGCGGCAAACAGACTGCCGAACTCATCGACCGTGTCTTTAAAGCTCATTTTTCCAATCCCCAGTTCACCGGTGACGACGCCGCTGTCCTGCCCATCGGCGGGACTAACCTGGCTTTTACGACAGACGGCTTCATTGTGTCGCCGCCGGAATTTCCTGGCGGCAATATCGGCAAACTGAGCATCTGCGGGACCGTCAACGACCTGTCCTGCATGGGTGCCAAGCCCTTATATCTGTCGTGTGCCTTCGTCATCGAAGAAGGCTTCCCCCTGGCTAAAGTCGAAGAATATGCGGCAGCCATGGCCAAGACGGCTGCGGAAGCCGGTGTGCGCATCGTCGCCGGCGATACGAAAGTAGCCGGGAAAGGCCAGGTCGACCACCTGTTCATTACGACGACGGGTATCGGTCAGATCGTAGACGGCGTCCATACGTCGGGGACCCTGGCCCAGCCAGGTGACGCTGTCATCGTCAGCGGCGACGTCGGCCGCCATGGCTGCACGATTCTCCTGGCCCGCAACCAGTTCGGCATCGATGCCGATGTGACCAGCGACTGCGCGCCTTTATGGGAGACTGTCGAAGCCATGCTGGATACGACCAAGGACATCCACGTCATCCGCGATGCAACCCGCGGCGGCGTCGGTACGGTCCTCTATGAAATCGCCGGCCAGAGCCACGTCGGCATCCACTTGGACAGCCAGGCCATCCCGGTCGACCCGGCCGTCCGCGGCGTCTGCGGCATGCTCGGCCTGGAACCGCTCTACCTGGCCTGCGAAGGCCGGCTGGTCATCTTTGCCCCCAAAGCCGTAGCCGGTGATATCGTCGCCACCCTGCGTCAGGGCAAATATTCGAAAGATGCGGCCATCATCGGCGAAGTTACAGCCGACCAGCCCGGCCGGGTCATCATGCGTACGGAAATCGGCGCGGAAACGCTGCTGCCGCCGCCAGGCGGTGAATTACTGCCGCGCATCTGCTAAGGAGGAGGGAGAGCATGATTTACGAAAATGAAATCCATCCACCCCAGGTGCCGCAGTATCATGTCACGCCAGACGGTGCCGAAGTCGCCATCAGCCAGGCATCGTTCCCCAAACCCTTCCACATCGGCCTGCAGTATGCTTCGCCAGCCCGGGGCCATTGGACCATTGCCCATTCGCCCATGCTCATCCCTGGCTGCCACGAAGTCTATGTCTGCTGTGCCTGCTGCCTTCACGGCGTCGTCTTGTCGGCTGATGAAGTCCCGGATGGGGCCGGCCGCTTCTCTATGGTTACCTTGACGAACGAGAACCTTATCAAAGGCAATCTGGAAGAAATGATGATCGACGGCATTTCCCATATCATCGACGACATGCCCGAACGGCCGAAATGCGTCGAAGGCTTTACCAGCTGTATGCAGCATTTCCTGCACATCGACCTGCGCGTCGTCTACGATACGCTGCGCCAGAAATATCCCGACATCGATTTCATCGACGGCTATATGATTCCGACCCTGCAGCGGCGCTTTACGCCGGACATCCTCGGCCGGCGCCAGCTCGTGCGGGCCGTCCAGCCCCTGCCGAAACAGAAGGCCGTCAACTATGTCGTCAATTACTATCCCGTCGACGAAGATAATGAATTGACAGCCATGCTCCGCCAGGGAGGCTATGCTATCCACGATTTCGCCGCCTGCCAGACCTATGAAGAATATAAGGCCATGGGCGAATCGGTGGCCAACATTTACTTCCTGGAAAATGCCGGTCCAGCGGCCAAGGATATGGAAAAAAGGCTGAATCAGCAGGCCCTGTACCTGCCTTATGCCTATGAGTACGGCCGGATGCGCCGCAATTTGCAAAAGGCGGCAGATGCCCTGGGACTGACCATGCCCGATTGCGATGCCTATGAACAGGCCATCGAAGAAAAAGCCCAAACCCTGCGGGAACAAGTCGGCGACACGCACATCGCCATCGACTATACGGCGACGCCGCGGCCCCTGGAACTGGCTGCGTTCCTCTTGAAACGCGGCTTCAACGTCTACGCAGTCTATCTCGATGCTATTTCGCCAGATGAAAAAGAAACGTTCCAGTTCCTGCAGGAACAGTATCCGGACCTGTCCCTGCGTTCGACGATGCATTTCAAACGCCGCCTCCTGCCGCGCGACGACAGTAAGAAGTACGGAAAAGTCCTGGCCATCGGCCAGATGGCGGCCTATTTCACGGATACGAAGTATTTCGTCAACCTCATTGAAAACAGCGGCTTCTATGGCTATACGGGCCTATTGAAGATTTTAGATTTGATCGGCCAGGCCAATGCCGCCGAAAATCCCAAGATGAGGGATATCATTCAAATAAAAGCATGGGGGTGTCATGGTTGAAACAAGCACAACGCGTCTTATCGACGTATGCCGTCGACATGTTCGGCATTGCGTCGTCGCTCTTTGAATTAGGCGGCCTCATCGTCATGCACGATGCGTCAGGCTGTAATTCGACATACGACACGCACGATGAACCGCGGTGGTACGATACGCCGAGCATGGTCTATATTTCGGGTCTTAATGAAATTGATACCATCCAGGGTAATGACCAGCGCCTCATCGATGATATCGCCGAAGCCGTAGAAGCGGCCCATCCCCGCTTCGTCGCCATCGGCGGCAGTCCCATGCCCAATGCCATCGGCACGGACTTCAAGGCCATCGAGCGCCTGGTAGCGGCCCGGACGGGCCTGCCGACGCTGGGTTTCCGGACCGACGGCATCCATAGTTACCTGCCCGGTGCCGGCGGCGCCTATGTCTGGCTGGCCAAGACCTTTTTGAAGGCGCCTCATCGCAAGCCGCAGAAACCGGCGAAACGGGTCAATCTCCTGGGCCTGACGCCGCTGGACTTTTCTGTCGTCGGCAATGCGACGACGCTCAAGCAAATCGTCACCGATGCCGGCTTTACCCTGCAGAGCTCGTGGTCCATGGGCGATACCCTGGACACGTTGGCCGAAGCGGCCAATGCCGACGTCAATGTCGTCCTGTCGTCGACGGCTTTCTACCTGGCCCAGTACATGCGTGACACCTATGGCATCCCTTATGTTGTCGGCATCCCTATGGGTGAAAAGGGGACGGCTGACTGGCTGGAAGCCTTGCGGAACTGTGATTCGTCGTATCTCACAGGCTTTACGGGACAGGAAAAGTACATCAAAGCCCAGTACGCCCTGGCCGACCTCAATGCCTGGAAGACGGAACAGGCTTATGATGATACGCCATGCGATGTCCTGGTCATCGGCGAACCGGTCTACCTCTTGTCGATGAAGGCTATGCTCCAGCAGGAAATGGGCATTTCCGACGTCCGCCTGCTCTGCCCCCTTGCCGATGCGCCGCGGTGGCTCTTGAAGGACATGGAAGTTGCCAGTGTCGAAGATGTCATCCGTCAGGAATGCCGCAAAGCCCGCCGGGTCATTGCCGATCCGATTTATGCCCGGCTGCTGCCGGATGAAAAAGAAAAATTCATTTCCATGCCCCATGAAGCCTATTCGGGCCGTCATTACCACGCCGATATGCCCATCTTCGTCGGTCCGTCCTTTGCGGCATGGCTGAAAAATAAATTGACTTGAGGAGGAAGTCTTATGAGAAAATTTGCAATTTATGGGAAAGGCGGCATCGGCAAGTCGACGACGACAGCCAATCTTTCGGCCGCCCTGTCCATGATGGGGAAAAAAGTCGTCCAAGTCGGCTGTGACCCTAAGGCCGATTCGACGCTGAACCTCCTGCACGGCCATCCCGTCACGCCGGTCATGGACTACTACCGGGAACATACAGAAGGACCGGATTTCGACCATATCGGCCGGGAAGGCTTCGGCGGCGTCTTCTGCATCGAAACGGGCGGCCCTACGCCGGGCCTGGGCTGTGCCGGTCGGGGCATCATCGCCACTTTCGATCTCATGGACGAACAGGAAGTTTTCCAGAAGCTCCAGCCTGACGTCGTCTTATATGACGTCCTGGGCGACGTCGTCTGCGGCGGCTTCTCTGCGCCCATCCGCGATGGCTATGCCGATGAAATCTTCATCGTCACGTCCGGCGAAAAGATGGCCCTCTACGCAGCGGCCAATATCATCAAGGCCGTCGAAAACTTCAAGAGCCGCGGCTATGCCCAGGTCAAGGGCATCATCCTCAACCGGCGCAATGTCGACGATGAATACGAACTGGTCAAGGCCTTTGCCGATGAACACGGCCTGCCCATCGTAGCCGATATTCCCAGGAGCAAGGAAATCCAGTATTATGAAAATAAAGGCATGACCGTCGTCGAAGGCGACCCGGACCTGCCTGTCAGCCAGATTTATCGGGAGTTAGCTCAAAAGCTGCTCCAGGCTTAGGAAAGGAGCGATACTATGGGGATGAATGATACGCCGTCAGGCGAACGGGTCCATATCGGCTTCTTTGGCCGACGCAACGCCGGCAAATCGAGCATCGTCAACGCCGTGACCGGCCAGGACCTGTCCATCGTGTCGGCGACGAAAGGGACGACGACGGACCCGGTCTATAAAGCCATGGAACTCCTGCCCTTAGGGCCGGTCGTCATCATCGATACGCCAGGCTTCGACGACGTCGGCGCCCTGGGTGAAGAACGGGTGCGGCGGACGAAACAGGTCCTCAACAAGACGGATATAGCCGTCGTCATCATCGACGCTGCCGAGGGGCGGACGCCGGCAGATGACGAAGTCCTGAATCTCATCCGGGAAAAGAATCTGCCCTATCTCGTCGTCTATAATAAGGCCGATCTGCTGGAGCGGCCCGGACAGGCGCAGGACCATGAAATCTACGTCAGTGCCCTGAAAGGAGAGGGCATCCATGAACTGAAGGAACGCCTGGCCCGCCTGAAGCCCGTTGAGACAGCCGCGCCCATCGTCAGCGACCTCATCCAGGGCGGTGATTTCGTCATCCTCGTCGTCCCCATCGACACGGCCGCGCCGAAAGGGCGCCTCATCCTGCCCCAGCAGCAGACAATCCGTGAAATCATCGACAATGACAGCGCCGCCATCGTCGTCAAGGAATATGAACTGCGCCATACCTTGGACTGCCTGGGCCAGAAACCGGCCTTGGTCATTACGGACAGCCAGGTCTTTGCCAAAGTCTCGGCCGACACGCCGCTGGATGTGCGCCTGACGTCGTTCTCCATCCTCATGGCCCGGCACAAGGGCCTGCTGGAAACGGCCGTCCGCGGCGTCACGGCCATCGAAAAACTGCACGACGGCGATACGGTCCTCATTGCTGAAGGCTGTACGCACCACCGCCAATGCGACGACATCGGCACGGTCAAGATTCCCCGCTGGCTGCGCAACTACACGCAGAAGGATATCCGCATCGAAACCGCCAGCGGCCGCGATTTCCCCGACGATTTATCGGGCTATGCCCTGGTCATCCACTGCGGCGGCTGTATGCTCAACGGGCGGGAAGTCCAGTACCGCATGAAATGCGCTGCCGACCAGCAGGTGCCGATTACCAATTACGGCATCGCCATCGCCTATATGCAGGGCATCTTGAAACGCAGCCTCAGCGTCTTCCCGTACTTGCAGTCGCTGGTGTAAAATAGTTTGTAGTTTGTAGGAATTGTAGGGGCGACCACGTGCCTTTTCAGTCCGTCAGGTCATGACTGTAAGGAATGGCAAGACGGTTGCTGAAATGGACCGCCGTAGAGGGGGCGCCCGCTTTGGAGGGATTCGGATGGAACACACGCGCATCGAACGCGATGTACTAGGTGAAGTGGAATTGCCGGAAAATGCGATGTACGGTATCAACACGGCCAGGGCTTTGGAAAATTTCCCCTTAGGCCACAAGCGGACGGCTATGCCGCTCATCTATGCCATGGTGACGGTCAAGAAGGCCGCCGCCCTGACCTACGCCCGCCTGGGTGTGCGCGAAGACGGGATTTACCAGGCCATTGCCGCTGCCTGTGACGCCATCCTGGCCGGTCAGTACGACGACGCTTTTGTGACCGAGGCCCTGCAGGGCGGCGCCGGTACGTCGACGAACATGAACGTCAACGAAGTCATCGCCAATGCCGCCTTGGTCATATTGGGGAAAAAGCCGGGCCAATACGACGTCATCCATCCATTGGACGACGTCAACCGCGGCCAGTCGACGAACGACGTCTATCCGACGGCCCTGCGCATTGCCGCCATCCGCCAGCTGCGGGAGCTGAGCAAGGCCTGTGCCGACTTGCAGGAAGCCTTCCAGCACAAAGAACAGGCCTATGAGAAGACATATAAACTGGGCCGGACAGAGCTCATGGATGCCGTCCCCATGACGGCAGGCGAAGAGTTCGGCGCCTATGCCCAGGCCCTGTCCCGTGACCGCTGGCGCCTCTATAAAATCGAGGAACGCCTGCGCATGGTCAACCTCGGCGGCACGGCTATCGGCACGGCCGATACGGCGTCGCGGCAGTACCGCTACGAAGTCATCGAACAGCTGCGCCAGCTGACGGGCATCGGCCTGGCCGCGGCAGAATATCCCGTCGACCTGACCCAGAACAACGACGTCTTCGTCGAAGTGTCGGGCCTGCTCAAGGCCTTGGCCGTCAATCTCATGAAAATCGCCAACGACTTGCGCCTCATGAATTCCGGCCCTCATGGCGGCATCGGCGAAATCCGCCTGCCTGCCCGTCAGCAGGGCAGTTCCATCATGCCGGGCAAGGTCAATCCGGTCATCCCGGAAATGGTCATGCAGTGCGCCATGAAAGTCATGGCTGACGACAGCGCCATCGCCATGGCCGCCGCTCACGGCGAATTTGAACTCAATGCCTTTGAACCGCTCATCGCCGACTGCCTGCTGGAAAGCCTGCGGCTCCTCATCCGGTCAGTGCGCATCTTCCAGACGGCCTGTGTCGAAGGCCTGGAAGTCCGGGAAGACTCGTGCCGGCAGCACCTCCAGGCTTCGGCTGCCTTTGGCGCAGCCTATATCGGGGCCCTGGGATATGATACGGTGAGCCGCATCATCAAAGACCATGAACCGGACGAAGCCCATCGTATCTTAGAGGCTATGGTGAAAAAATAATCCTTTACGTGAAAGAGGCGTGTCATGTCGAACTTATCGTTGAAACTCGAACAGAAAGCGAAAATATTGCAGGTCCAGCGCCTGACAATCCAGATGCTGGCCCTCCACGCCCAGAATCTGGCCGATTTTTTGCAGGAACAGGTGACGGATAATCCCTTGCTGGATATCCGCTATCACGATGTCCGGCCGGCCGGCGATAAGGGCGATAAGGCCATCGACAATCTCCGCAGCCGCAGTGATTCCCTGGAAGCCCGGCTCATGGCCCAGCTCCGCGTCCAGTCCCTGCCCAGGCCGCAGCTGATGGCAGCAGGCCTGGTCATCGGCTCCCTCGACGATAAGGGCTTTTTCCAGGGCGACCTGGCTTCCCTGGGCACGGCTTATCATCTCACTCCAGGAGACATGAAAAAAGGGCTGGAACTCGTCCAGTCCTTTGACCCGCCGGGCATTGCCGCCAGGGATCTGCGCGAAGCCCTGCTCATCCAGACCCGGCGCAGCCGCAAGGCCCCTGCCAAGACGGAAGCCCTGCTGGCGCAGCATTATGAAGACTTCCTCCAGGGGAAATGGCAGAAAATCCAGGCCTCCCTGGCCCTGTCTGAAGCGGGCCTGCAGGCTATCCGCGATTTCCTCAAGACCCTGTCCCTCCAGCCGGCCGGCCAGATTACCCAGGAAGAAGTCTATATCCGGCCGGACGTGGAGATTTATTGCGACGAGAAAGGCCAGCTGGCCCTGCGCTCGTTGGAAGAGATACCGGATGTCTATTTCCGCGATGACTTGTATGACCAGTACGCCGCCCAGGGCGACAAGGAGACCCTGGCCTATATCCGCAAAGCCCGCCGTGATTTCAATGACCTGGCCTCGGCCCTGGCCTATCGCCATCATTCCATCGAACAAGTCGTGACCTGCCTGATGAGCCACCAGAAAGACTATTTCTTATACCATAAGCCCTTGCAGCCCTTGCGGCAGAAGGACATCGCCGAGGAGACGAAACTCAGCACGGCTACGGTCAGCCGCGTCTGCCACCACCGCTACGTCCTCTTTGAAGGCCAGGTATATCCACTGCAGTCCTTTTTGGCTACGGCCTATGCCGTCGATAAAGAAGATGGGGCCAGCGTATCCGATAAAGCTATCATGCGGAAAATCGCGGATCTCGTCGAAGGCGAAGATAAGGACCACCCCTATTCGGACCAGGACCTGGCCGAATATTTTGCCTCCGCCCAGATTTCCGTAGCCCGACGGACGGTGACCAAGTTCCGGCAAAAATTGAACATCCCCAACAGCCGCATCCGGCGCCGCTGGAGGCCGTAAAGGCTAAGGCCTCATCTTATTGAAAATCGTCTGCCGCGATACGTTGAGCAATTTGGCTATATCCTTCTGGCTATAGCCTTTTTCTTGCAGTTCTTCAATGAGAATCTGCTGGATCGTCTTTTCCAGGCTCTTCATGTTCAGCTGGAGGGACGCCGTATCCAGCAGGGCGTTCTTTTGGGCCTCGTCCGGGATATCGAATAAGGTATCGTAGTCATCGTCCAGAGTATCGCCAAAAATATAATAGCGCAAGGCGACGCTGTGCAGCTCGCGGATATTGCCCCACCAGTCATGCTGGATGAGGGCTTTTTTTAATGACGCCTTGAGGGGCTGCCGGCGATGGGTGAAATTTTCCAGGAAGTAAGCAAAGAGGTAGAGGATGTCGTCAGGCCGTTCGTTCAGCGGCGGCAGGCTCAGGCGCAGGGTGTTGATGCGGAAGAACAGGTCGCGCCGGAAGCTGCCGGCCTGGACGGCGGCGATGATGTCGGCATTGCTGGCCGAGATGATGCGGATATCCAGGGGGATGACGTAGTCCGAACCGAGGCGCATGACCTGCTTCGTTTCCAGGACGCGCAGGAGCTTCGACTGGATGCTCGGCGCCATGCTGTTGATTTCATCGAGGAATATCGTCCCGTTGTGGGCCATTTCAAAGAGGCCGGCCTTGCCTTCTTTGCGGGCGCCCGTAAAGGACCCGCCGACATAGCCGAAGAGTTCGCTTTCCAGGAGGTCTGTCGGCAGGGCGGCGCAGTTGATGGCCACGAAAGGACCGTGACGGCGGTCGCTGGCATTGTGGATGCTCTGGGCAAAGAGTTCCTTCCCCGTGCCGCTCTCGCCCTGGATGAGGATGGGCGCGCTGTACCGGGCCATGACTTCGGCTTGGCGGATGACGTGCTTCATGCCTTCGTCGACGGTCTTGATGTCCTCGAAATGGTGCGTCGCCGTCAGCCCCGTCTTGGAGAGTTTATAGCGGATATTCTTTTCCAGGCGCTGCAGTTCCGTCACGTCGCGGATGGTCAGGATGTATTGGGACCTACTGTCCATGAGGAAAAAGTCAGAATTGGCGATGAGCGTATACGGCGGCCGCTGGAGAATCGTCTCGTGGAAAGATGGGCTCGACCCTTCGGTCCAGTCGGGAAAGATGTCGCGCATGTTCTTCGTCGTCACCGGAATCCCCAGGAAGGACGCAGCCCGTTCATTGATGTGGGAAATGGCGCCGCCCTTGGCATAGAGGATGATGCCGTCTGTGACGTGGGATAAGATGGACGACATCATGGACAGCTGCTTATTGTCCTTCCTTTGAAAGACCAGGAGCTCCTGGGCGTAGAGCAGGACGGAGAGCATCGTCGATTCGCTGGGCCTGATGGAATAAATCGGCATGGGACTGGGATAGGCAATCTGGGGCAGCAGGGGACAGCCGACGATGGCCGTATCCGGCGTGACCGGAAGCTGACGGACCCGTGCTAACAGCTCTAAGTGCGTCTTGTCCAGGCTGTAGCGGGGATAGAAGACGATTTTTTTGCGAAGCTCTTCCGGACAGGCCTCTTTGTTGAACATGAAGTTCTCATTGAGCAGCAAGTGGATCTGTTTGTATTTCGGGGCAATAGAGCGCAGTGTATATAAGGCGTCGTTGGTCGAACTGAACAGGCAGAGGATCGGCACGTTGTCGATGGCCTTGGTCAGTATCTGGTGGGAACCGCTGTTGGTGATGATGACTTTGGCGCCCTGGCGTATCAGGCTGCGGGCCTGGTCGATGAGATGGGGGAAGTCGATGATCGTGACTGTCGTCGTGATGTCATGGGCTTCCAGTTTATCTTTATAAATGTGCAGTATCGTATAGACAGACTGCTGCATCAGCTCGTCAGCAATCAAAAAAGCGATGGTATCCATTTTCTTTCCTCCTCATTTCCTCTCTCCATCATAAAGAAATACGGAATAAATGTAAAGAAGGTAAAGAATTTTTTACCTAATGAGCCTATCGTCGAAGGCCCTCTTCGGGGAAATGGCTTATATATCTCATGGAATGAATTGGCATGGATATTACATATAGATTAGTGAATAGATAATGAACCGATCGAACGATGGAGGAGGTATGGAGTATGAAAAAGTTATTGACCGGTGATGAAGCCATCGCCAGAGGCTTGTATGAAGCCGGCGTGTCCTTTGCTTCGGCTTATCCGGGAACACCGAGTACGGAAATTTTGGAAAATGTTGCGAAATATGATGATATGTATGCTGAATGGGCACCGAATGAAAAAGTGGCCATGGAAGCGGCCATCGGCGCCTCTATGTCCGGTGTCCGCTCTTTTGCAGCCATGAAGATGGTCGGCGTCAACGTCGCGGCGGATCCGCTGCTCACCTTTGCTTATTTAGGCATCAACGGCGGCTTTGCCTTCGTTTCGGCTGACGACCCAGGGATGCATTCATCCCAGAATGAACAGGATAACCGCAATTATGCCAAGTTTGCCAAAATCGCCATGTTCGAGCCGTCGGATTCGCAGGAATGTATCGACATGACCAAAGAAGCCTATAAAGTCAGCGAAACCTATGGCGTCCCGGTCATGATACGCATGACGACCCGCGTCTGCCATTCCAAGAGTCTCGTCGAAGAACAGGATCGCCAGGAAGTGCCGCCCGTCCTCTATCAGAAACAGCGGGAAAAAATGGATGCCGTACCAGCCATTTCCAAGAAACGCCGCTATGTCGTCGAAGAACGGGAAGAAAAATTGAAGGGTTATTCCGAAATCTGTCCCTTCAACGAAGTAGAGATGCATGATACGAAAATCGGTATCGTCGCCGCCGGGGCAGCCTATATGTATGCCAAAGAAGTCTTGGGCGACCAGGCATCGTACCTGAAGCTGGGCTTCACCTATCCCCTGCCGATGCAGAAAATCAGAGCCTTTGCCGATAAGGTCGACGAACTCTACGTCATCGAAGAACTGGATCCCTTCATGGAAGAACAGATACGCCAGGCCGGGATTCCCTGCCACGGCAAGGATGTCATCCCCAAGATCGATGAGCTGAACCCCAATATCGTATCGGCCGGCGTCCTCAAGAAACAGCAGCACGGCGTGGACGTCCCCGATTCCTGTTTCGTTCCCAGACCGCCTGCTCTCTGTGCCGGCTGTCCGCATCGCGGTTTCTTCTATGAACTGGGCAAGCGGAAAGATACAGTCATGATCGGCGACATCGGCTGCTATGCCTTAGGCGGGTCGGCGCCGCTCAACGCCAAGGACCTGGCCGTCTGTATGGGCAGTGCTTTCTCCGTTGCTCACGGCTTCAGCCATGGCCTTCAGCTCAGTGATCAGAAGAAGCGGGTTGTCGCCTGCATGGGCGATTCGACGTTCTTCCATACGGGCATCAACTCCCTGACCGAAGTGGCCTACAACGGCTCCAACGCCATCTGCGTCATCCTGAACAACCGCATTACCGGCATGACCGGCCACCAGGACAACCCAGGGACGGGCTACAACATCAAAGGGGAACCGGCGACGCTCATCGATGTCGAAACGGTCGTCAAAGCCTTGGGTATCAAGAACGTCCGTACCGTCAATCCCCTGGACCTGAAGGCCATGAAAGAAACGTTGGACTGGGCCTTTGCCATTGAAGATGAACCATCGGTCATCATCACCAAGCGGCCCTGCGTCCTCAAGAAGTTCTCGAAAGAAGATAAAGCCCAGTTCAACCTCGACAAGACGCCTTGCGTCGTCGATAGGGATACGTGTATTGGCTGTAAGAAATGCCTTTCCACCGGCTGCCCGACCCTGCGCTATGACAGTGAAAACAAGAAATCCAGTATTGTCCAGGCTGACTGCGTCGGCTGTACGGTCTGTATGCAGGTCTGCCCGGTTCAGGCCATTTCCAGAAAGGGGGATAAATAATATGTCAGATGTAACGAGTGTACTCTTCGTCGGTGTCGGCGGCCAGGGTACGATATTAGCCAGTAAGATCCTCACCATCGGCCTTATCGAACACGGGTACGATGTCAAGATGTCGGAAGTTCACGGCATGAGCCAGCGCGGCGGCAGCGTCAGCACGCAGGTCCGTTTCGGCAAAAAAGTCTATTCGCCCATCATTGGCGAAGGCTCAGCGGATATCCTCGTTTCCTTTGAAGAAATGGAAGCCGCCCGCTATGCCCGCTTCCTCAAGAAAGGCGGCAAGATGGTCGTCAATAAGACACAGATCCCGTCCCTGCCCGTCCTTTCCGGAGCCTGCCAGTATCCCCAGGGCATCATTGCAGAACTGAAGAAACACGTCCCCGTCCGGGACCTCGATGCGACGAAAATCGCCACCGACCTGGGCAATCCCAAGAGTGCCAACGTCGTCCTCCTGGGCGCCCTCATCGAAGCCCTGGGCCTCCATGATATCGATTGGAAGAGCATCATTGCCAAAACAGTAAAACCAGCCTTTGTCGACATCAACTTAAAAGCCTTTGACGCCGGTATGGCTGCGGCCAGACAGTGAGGTGACCGGTCATGGACGTATATCAGGAATATAAAAGGAAATGCTGTACGGCTGACCAGGCCGTGCAGGTCGTCAAGGATGGCGATTGGGTCGATTATGGCATGAGCTGTGCTTATCCGACGGCGCTGGACAAGGCCCTGGCCCGGCGCCAGGGGGATTTGAAGGACATCAAGGTCCGCAATGCCATTTCCTGCCACCCTGTAGCTATTTTGGAAGCCGACCCGGAAAACGAGACCTTTACGTATAATCTCTGGCATTGTTCCGCTATCGACCGGAAATATCTCGATGCCGGCCGGGCCTACCATGAGCCGATGCTGTTCCGCGACTGCGGCTCCTATTATACGCGGGGCTTTGCGCCGGTTAACGTCGCCATGATTACCGTAGCTCCCATGGACAGGCACGGGAATTTTTCCTTTGGCCTGACCAATGGCTGTACCCAGGAAATGCTCGACGCGGCGGAAACGATCATCGTCGAAGTCAATCCCAACATGCCCGTCGTCTTTGGCATGGGCAGCGACCACATCCACGTTTCGAAAGTCCATGCCATCGTCGAAAGCCAGGAAGCGGTCAGCCTGGCGCCGAACCGGGAACCGAGTGCCATCGACAAGCAGATTGCCGAGAATATTTTCCCCTACCTGCACGATGGCATTACCCTGCAGCTCGGCATCGGCGGCATGCCCAATGCCCTGGGGATCCTCATTGCCGAATCGGACTTGCAGGACTTAGGCATGCATACAGAGCTCATGAGCGATGGCTATCTCAACCTGTATAAGGCAGGCAAGATTACCAACGACAAAAAGCCTTTCCAGCGGGGGAAAGGCGTCTTCTCCATTTGTATGGGCTCGAAGGAACTCTATGAATTTTTGGACCACAATCAGGATGTCCTGTCGGCGCCTATGCATTACGTCAACAATCCGGAAACCATCCGCCAGCTCGATGATTTCATTTCCATCAACAGCTGTATCGCCGCCGACCTTTACGGCCAGGTCTGCTCCGAATCGGCCGGTACGCGGCACATCAGCGGGACTGGCGGCCAGTTGGACTTCGTAACCGGTGCCTATGCCGCCGACCACGGCAAAGCCTTCCTGGCCATGCCGTCGAGCCGGGTCGATAAAAAGGGAGTCCGCCATTCCAACATCCTCCCCAAGTTTACTGCCGGCGATATCATCACGACGCCGCGGACCCAGGCGCCATACATGGTCACGGAATACGGCGTAGCCAACCTGTCCGGCCTGGCCACGTGGCAGCGGGCAGAAGCCCTGATAAACATCGCTCATCCCGATATGCGTGAAGACTTGATCAAAGCCGCCGAAGCCCAGCGCATCTGGCGGCGGAGCAACAAAATTTAATGAATTTTTTTCGCTGCTGCTTATGTCAATCGACATAGGCAGCTTTTTTTGAGAATTCAGAAGAAAAATATTATACTTTGAAATATAATATTTTCAAATATAATTTAATCCTTTTGTCGGAAAGGGATATGCGGCAAGGGGATTTGTGCTAAGATGACGGCGGCGAAGACGAGGACGCAGCCGGTCAGTTCTTTGGCCGTCATGACTTCTCCCAGGATGAGCCAGCCTGCCAGGGCGGCAAAGACTGATTCCAGACTCATGATGAGGGTCGCCGTCGTCGGTTCCGTGTATTTCTGGCCGACGATCTGCAAGGTATAGGCGACGCCGCTGGACAGGCCGCCGGCGTAAAGCAGCGGCCATTTAGCATCCCACAGGGCAGACCAGTCGGGATGCTCGAAGAGGACCGTCAGCGTACCGGAGAAGAGAAAGGCTATGGCGAACTGGACCCAGGATAACTTGATGCTGTTGGCTCTTTTCAGCAGGAAATGGTCGATGACCAAGATGTGCAGGGCAAAGAAGACGGCACAGCAGAGAACTAGGAAGTCGCCGAAAGAGACTTGGAAATCGCCGTTGATGCATAAGAGATAAAAGCCGGCGATGGCCAGGGCGACGCAGACCATGATGATACGTGGAACTTTGCGGCCCATGAAATGGCCCATGAGGGGGACGAGGATGATGTACAGGGCCGTGATGAAACCGGCCTTTCCGGCCGTCGTCATGGAGATGCCGACCTGCTGCAGCGTATCGGCGGCGCCCAGGACCAGGCCGCACCAGGCTCCGCCGATGAGGGTGATGCGGTCCGGTTTCAGCTGTTGCAAAATCGGCGGATAGGTCCCGTCTGTCCCTTTATCGGTAAACAGCAGGATGACGGGAATCAGGACGATGATGGCGATGACATCGCGGGCGGCGCTGAAGGTAAAAGGGCCGATGTAGTCCATGCCAACGCTCTGGGCGACGAAGGCAGCGCCCCAGATGAGGGCCGTAATGAGCAGTAGTATCGTGCCTTTAAGTTGTGAATGATACATGGTATGAATCCTTTCTCGAAACGAAAAATAACCAGAATATTTTTATTTTATACTGCCTTAAAGAAAATGTAAACAAAAATAGATTGCCCTGGGAAAGAGCCTGCGGGAATTCAAAGAAGCCGTCAACACGGCGGATGTCAAGGCCGACGAAAAGAATAACGATGAAAAAATAAATGCAGGCCGCAGGTGGCAGGTGGCCGGTCGTAAATACACGGCCTGTGGCCTTGTGCGTAGGGGCTGTCCCCCTAAAAGGCGGCCCGTTAGGGAGATTTCATCACGGACTATTCTGGTATAATAGCATATTTTGTAATATTTTTCACAAAATATGATTGCAGTTGCCGCGGGAAAGTTTTATACTATATATAAGGTTATCTCATACTACTATTGCAAAGTCATGAAGGAGGAGACTTTAGAATGTACAAACTTTCACAAATTCCTGAAGAGTATAAGAAGAAATTGATTACGGCCGAACAGGCTGCGGCTCTCGTCAAAGATGGCGACCGCGTTTCCTATGGCCTCGGCTGCGCTGCTCCGTATGATATCGATATCGAAATCGGTAAACGGGCGAAAGAACTGCACGGTGTCGAAATCGTCGCTACGACCGTCGTCAAAGATGAACCTTATGCCGCTTATCTCAATAGCGATTCCAACGAACAAATCCGTTTCGCAACGGCTCATATGAACGGTTTTGAACGCAAGATGTCCAAAGACGGCCGCTGCTGGTTCATTCCTATTCTCTTCAACGAATTGCCGAAGTATTGGGAAAACATCGATAAACTCATCATCCAGGTTCATCCTATGGACCAGTGGGGCAACTTCAACCTCGGGCCTCAGGCATCGGACCTTCGCGGCTTGATCCGTGCTGCTAAGACGATCATCCTCGAAGTCAACCAGAATATGCCGAAAGCTCTGGGCTATGAAACGGAACTGAACCTCTGCGACGTCGACTATGTTGTCGAAGGCTCGAACCATCCCATGCCGCAGATCCCCAACCGCGCAGGTACGGAAGTCGACGACAAGATCGCCGATTACATCATCCCCATGATTGAAGACGGCAGTACGCTCCAGCTCGGCATCGGCGGTATCCCGTCGGCTGTCGGCCGCAAACTGGCTGAATCGGATGTCAAAGATTTGAGCGGTCATACGGAAATGCTCGTCGATTCCTATGTCGACCTCTATGAAGCCGGCAAGATTACGGGCAACAAGAACCGCGATAAAGGCAAGATCATCTATGCTTTTGCCGGCGGCACACAGCGCCTCTATGATTTCATCAACGACAACCAGATCGTCTTCAACGCTCCGGTAAGCTACGTCAACAACGTCGGCGTCGTCGCCAGCATCGATAAATTCATCTCCATCAACGGCTGCATCGACCTCGACCTCTATGGCCAGGTCAACGCTGAAACGGCTGGCTATCAGCAGATCAGCGGTACCGGCGGCCAGCTCGACTTCGCCCAGGGCGCTTTCGCATCCAACGGCGGCAAGAGCTTCATCTGCGTTCATTCGACGCGTAAATTCAAGGACGGCCATGTCGAATCCCTGATCAAACCGACCCTCCCGGCTGGCACGGTCATCACGACACCGCGTTCGGCTGTCCACTACATCGTCACCGAATACGGTACAGCCCTGCTGAAAGGCAAATCGACGTGGGAACGCGCCGAAGCCCTGATCAACATCGCTCATCCGGACTTCCGTGAAGAACTCATCAAAGACGCAGAAAAGATGGGTATCTGGACCAAGACCAGCAAGATTTCCATGTAAATAATAGTTTGTAGTCCGTAGGGGCTTGCACGTGGCAAGCCCGTCCAGGATAGTTACCGAATCCCCGGCGGGTCGCCCACGTGGCGCCCCCTACAACTTAAAAAGGCTTGTCGCACAGCGACAAGCCTTTTTTCTATGTCCCAGCCAAGCTGGTGATTTTTTCCAGCATGTGCTGGTAGACTTTGATTTTTCCTTCCAGCTCCAGGCTGCTGCACGGATGGCAGTAGGCGGATTTCGTCATGTTGTCGAAGAAGTCCAGGACCATGGCGTCCAGGTCCTTATCGACGATGATGTAGAACGGGTCGGCCTGGCTGTTCATGGCCAGGGTGTTCTTTTTGAAGAAGCTCATGCGGTAGTTGGAATAGAAGGACAGGTTCGCTTCTTTATAGGCCAGGAAGGCCGGCGACAGGTGCATGGTCGACAATGTGATGCCCTGGCTTTTATTCAGGGTCCTGGCGATGGTCTTCAGGTGGTCTATCCGTTCGGCCGGCGTCAGCGTGTATTGCACGTCGGTCAGGTCGATGTGGCCCGTTTCCAGATAGCGCATGAAAGACGGTGTCGGCACGATGACCGATACGCGGGCCTTGGCGATGATTTCTTCCCAGGTAATGCGCAGGCGTTCGATATTGCCGGCCCGTTCGTCTGGCGATTCGGCGATGAGCCGGTCGAAGACTTCTTGGGGTAGGAGGTATTCGATGCCGTTGGTCAGGAAGAAGCAGAACCGCGATGTTTCATAGAAAGACGTGCGGTAGCCGTAATCGTCGTTCCAGGGACTCTGGATGTGGGTCAGCAGTTTCGGCGTATGGTGGACGCCGAAGCGCTCATAGATGTCGTGGACGACGGCCGGGTCATCCATATAAGAACACATCATCATGCCGCGATGGCTCTGGAGCGAGTATTGGATGGCGAACTGGTCCTTGAGGATAATCAGGTTGGCGTCGCTCAGGGCGGAGAAATCGTAAAAGGTGAATTCCGCATCCATGAAGCGGTTGAGGACGGCATAGAGCCGCGAAACGTATTCGGGATGGCGGCGCAATTTTTCTTTATCCAGGCCGACGCGGATGCGCAGGCGTTTATAATGGGACGGCACGTCGAGATAGGACCAGAAGCCGTCGTCGTAAAAATCGAAGAATTCCCCGTAGATGACGAGTTCCTCCTTTCCCGTCAGGGTCGGGAGTTTTTTTCGGAACAAGTCTTTTAAAAAGTGGGCCACCTTCTGATGGCTCGTCACGATGCGGACAGGCCAGGACTTTTTGGCCTTTTCCGTGCGCCCGCTCTGGAGAGACGTGCGGTAAGCCCGGTTCAGATAGTCGCTGATGGCAAAGGCCAGGTCCGCTGTATCTGCAGGAAAAGAAAAATAGCGGCAGCAGTCTTGACGGCGATCGAGTTTTTCAATCGTTTCGGCAAAGAGTGCAGCCGCATCTTCATTGACGCGTTCAATGGCCCGTGACGATGGCAGCTTGGCCCCGTTGATCCACTTGCTGATGTACGATACGTCGTAACCGATGTATTCGGCCAGGGTCACGGACTTCATTTTCGTGAATTTCATGAATTTTTTCAAAGCAATCGGGTAGGTTTCTACAATCATGCACATTCCCCCTCTATATGGCAGCCGTCTTTTAATATATCCCCTCAGACGGCTGTTTATCTTATTTTAACACAAAATGAAGCCATAAAGAACAAATAAATTTAAGGAATAAATGATGAATTCATGAAAATTTCAAGTTTTCCTGTTTTTTTCAAGATAGGCGGGGACTATACTAAGGCCATGCTTGAGGACATCAAGCGGAGCAAGAATTTAAACATCATGATCCTAGGAGGTGGACGGACGTGAGACCCTTTGTTTTTCCTTTTTCGCAGCATATCGGTGCCCCATCGGTCCCTGTAGTCCAATCGGGAGACAGGGTACAGCGCGGCCAGTGCATCGCTGAAGCTGGGGAAGGACTGGGAAGCCCGGTATATACGAGTGTATCCGGGACGGTCCTGGAAGTGACGGATGATGCCGTCATCGTTCGAGCTGACGACGTCCAGCCAAAAGAGTACGTGCCCTTTACGGCACAGACTCCATTGGACTGTATCCGCCAGGCCGGTATCGTCGGCTTAGGCGGTGCCGGATTCCCGACGTATCAGAAATTGGCCGTTCCCTTTTTGAATGGCGGCGTCGTCATTGCCAATGCTTCAGAATGTGAACCCATTTTGAACCATAATATAGACGCCCTGGAAAAGGATTGCCGACCGATGATACGAGGGCTGCAGCTGGCTATGGACCTCGTCCATGCCGATAAAGGCGTCATTGCCGTCAAAGCCATCCACGGTAACGCCGTCCGGGCTTTACAGCAGGCTATGGCCGATGACGAACGCCTGGCCCTTCATTTTCTGCCCAATGTCTATCCTGTCGGTGAAGAACGGGCCGTCGTCCGGGAAGTCCTGGGGACGCTCCTCGATGCGGGCAGCCTGCCGTCGAAAGCCGGCGCCGTCATCATCAACGTCGAAACGCTCCAGCGCGTGGCTGAAGCCGTCGATGACAAGAAACCGCTCATCGATAAAGACGTGACCGTAGCTGGCAAGCTGAACGGTCTGGAAGTCCAGGTTTTCCACGACCTGCCTTTGGGCATGGCCGTCAGCGACGTCCTGGAAAAGGCCGGCGGCCTGGGGAAAGAATATGGCGAGCTCATCATGGGCGGTCCTTTCATGGGCAAGCGGACGACACTGGATGCACCTATCGTCAAGACGACAGGCGGCATTATCGCTACAGAAACGTTCCTGCCAGGACCTGAAAAAATTGGCCTTCTCGTCTGTGCCTGCGGTGCCGATGAAAAGCGTCTCCGGGAAATAGCCGCTTCTATGGGGTCGGCCGTAGCCGGCGTAGCCTTTTGCAAACAGGCCCATGAAGTCAAACCGGGCGTCCGCAAATGCGACAATCCCGGCCACTGTCCGGGACAGGTCCAGCGGGTCATGACGCTGAAAAAAGAAGGGGCTCAGGCCCTGCTCATCAGTAACTGCACAGACTGCACCAACACGGTCATGGCCTGTGCGCCGCAGCTGCATCTGCCGGTCTACCATTGTACCGATGGAGCCCTGCGGGCAGTCCATCATAAATTAATCCGCCGCATCAAGGCGTAACTCATACTACACAGGGGGAGTGATTGTATGTCTATTACGAAAGATACCTTACAGAAACACCTTACAGATCCTGCCGTTTTCTGCTGCCGCCGGGCCAAGGGGACGGTCATCGGAGCCGATGACCTGGAAGACCCGACGCTGTTCGACGATATGGTCGATGCCGGCCTGCTCACGCTCAGTGACGACGGCCTGACCATCGAAGAAGTCCTGGGCAGCACGCTCTTGCAGGATGTCGAAGCCTTGACGCCGATTACCAAAGAGGTCCTGGATAAAGTCAATGCCAAGTCTGTCCCGGCTGAAGCGCCGGCAGAACCGGTCAAAGCCTCGCCGGCTGCCCCAGCTGCCCCGGCAGCACCGTCGGGAACGATTCACTTGAAGATAGATAAACTGGAAGGCCTGAGCCTGGATATCCCGGCCGGCACCATCCTGGGTGCTGCTGGTCCGCTGCCGGCAGGGCCGACAGAAAAGACGGGCGAAAAGAAAGTCATCCGCAAGCTCATCAAGAAACACATCAAGATCACCGATGTCGAAATCAGCGACAAGACGGCCATTGAAGACGGGAAAATCTTCATCGACGGCTCCATCGTCGAAAAGGCCGTCAAAGAAGACCCGCTCTGTGTCAGCATGAGCCTCGATGTCATTTATCCCGATAAACGCCACGTCTATACGGATACCATCATGGACGTAGCCCCTATTGCGACGAAAGTCGAAGGCGAACTCGGTGAAGGGGTCACCAAAGTCGCCGACGGCGTCGTATTCATGCTCACCGGCGTCGACGAAGACGGCGTCCAGATCCATGAATTCGGTTCGTCTGAAGGCTTTCTCGATGAAAAGATGTATTTCGGTCATCCGGGCTGCGCCGATGAAGGCGACATCATCATCCGCTGCCATGCCGTCATCAAGCGCCTTACGGGCATGACCCGTCCGGGACCTTTTGCTGCTCATAAATGCGAAGACTACATCATCCAGGCCGTCCGCAATGAATTGAAGAAGTACGACGGCGAAGTCGTCCGCGAAGAAGTCTGCGAAGACCTGCGCCGCAAAGGCAATCCCCGCGTCGTTCTGGTCAAGGAAATCATGGGCCAGGGGGCTATGCACGACAACGTCCTCTGCCCGAACGAACCGTGCGGCGTCATGGGCGGCCAGAAGAACGTCGACCTCGGCAACGTACCGATCGTACTGACACCGAACCAGGTACGTGACGGTTCCATTCACGCCCTGACCTGCATCGGGCCGGCTACGAAAGAAATGACCCGTCATTATATCCGCGAACCCTTGGTCGAAGGCCTGGCCAATGACGATGAACTGGACCTCATCGGCGTCGTCTTCGTCGGCTCGCCGCAGGTCAATGACGAAAAACTCTGGGTTTCTGACCGCTTAGGCTCGCTCCTGGAAAGCCTTGACATCGACGGTTGCATCATTACGACCGAAGGCTTTGGCAACAACCATATCGACTTCATCCAGCACATCGGACAGGCTGGCAAGCGGGGCATCCCCGTCGTCGGCGTTTCCTTCTGCGCCTACCAGGGCCAGCTCGTCGTCGGCAATCCCTATGCCGATGCCATGGTCGAAGAAAATATGGACCAGGGCGGCTTTGAAAACGACGTGGCCGGCTGCTCGTGCGTCACCAAGGAAGTCGCCGCCCGCGCCATTCAGATGCTCAAGAATAAGATGGCCGGCGTCCCCATTGCAGCAGCACCGAAGAAATGGGACAACGCTGTCATCAACGCCAATAATAAACTGCTCGGTCTCCCTGAAACGGTCCTCCTCGACAAGGGGACGCTCCACTGATGGCCAAACTCGACTATCAGCTCAACCCGGTACTCATGGAAGGGACGGTCACCAAGGCCGCTGCTGACGACGTGGCTCTCAACCTGCGGGGGAGACTGGGTGTGATCCACGCAGCACCGTCTTTGTTCCTTCACCAGCCCCGGGAAGGCCGGAAATTCCGATTCTATTTTAGTTACATGCAGATCGTAGAGGCCCCGCTCGATTACGATTATGCGCCGCTCGAAAAAGACCGGGAATTCACGCCGGTCCTGGCCGGCGGCGTCCTCAGCGAAGTCAATGATACGGCCATCAAAGCCGACTGCCTCGGCGGCCTGGCCACCATCGCCGTACCGCGGCGCTGGGTCTTTACCGATGTCGCCCTGAAAGAGGGAGAATATACTGAATTTTACATCAGCCCCATGGCGGCTGTAGATGAACTATAGGAGGGGTAGTTATGAACTTAACGACTGTAGAAGGGATGCGTTCGGAAATCTTCGTTCCCGTTACACCGAAACCGGTATTTACCGAATTAAAGAAACCACTGAGCGAATGTAAAGTCGCCTTCATCACGGCTGGCGGCATCCATAAAAAGGATCAGACACCGTTCAATACGTCCGGGGATTTTACCTATCGTGTCATCCCCTTCGATACGCCATCGTCGAACTTGATGGTCACTCACGGCGGCTTCGATAACTCCGATATCAACAAAGACGTCAATGCCATGTTCCCCATCGACCGCCTGCACGAACTGGTTAAAGAAGGCTTCATCGGCTCCTTGCCGGAAGAAACGTATACCTTCATGGGCGGCGGCGGCAACGTCGAAAAATTCCGCAATGAAACGGGGCCGGAAATCGCCAAGAAACTCAAAGCCCAGGGCGTCGACATCGTTCTCTGCACGGGCGGCTGCGGGACCTGCCACCGTTCGGCGACGATCGTCACCCGCTGCTGTGAAGCTGAAGGCATGAGCTGCTGCGTCATCGCCGCCCTGCCTCCCATCGCCCGTCAGCAGGGGGCACCGCGCATTACGGCGCCGCACGTCCCCATCGGCTCCAATGCCGGCGAACCGAATAATATCCCCATGCAGACGGCCATCCTCAAGGAATCCCTGGAATGGGTCCGCGACTGCCCGAGCTATAACGGCCTGAAAGTCCTCCCCTATGAATATCGTCACAATGTGTAATAAAAATGTAATAAAGTTAAACGTTGCACATATGTAAAGATGATAGTATAATAAATTTGTTCTTAAAAATATTAAATAAATAAGAATATAATCTTAAAATAAACAACGGCGTTTATCTCGATGAGAGATGAACGCCGTTGCTCGTTTTAAGGAATGAAAGGGGAGATTCGATGTGGCATGCTAATCAGGAACGCCTGATGGAAAAACTGAGGGGAGAAGAAAAATTCCTGGTCATCGATTCGCATACCATGGGAGAACCGACGCGCATCGTCGTCAATGGATTTCCTCACGCGCCAGGCAGGACGATGATGGAAAAGAAGCAGTACATCGCCAAGCACTACGATGCTTACCGCAAGGCCATCTTACTGGAACCGCGGGGCCATACGAATATGTTCGGTGCCATCCTCATGACGCCGGTCCACGAAGAAGCCGACGTCGGCGTCGTCTTCATGGACAGCGGCGGTTACCTGAACATGTGCGGCCACGGCTCCATCGGCGTGGCGATGGTGCTGGTCAATGAACAGATGATACCCGTCCGCGAGCCCTATACGGATATCTGCCTCGATGCGCCGTCAGGCCTCATCAAGGCCCACGTCAAAGTCGAAGCTGGCCGGGCCGTGGAAGTGACTATTACCAACGTGCCTTGCTTTTTATATCGGACAGGGGTCACGGTCCCTGTCGACGGCTTAGGACACGTTGCCCTGGACATCGCCTTTGGCGGCAGCTTCTTCGCCCTCGTCGATGCCGATGTCCTGGGGATGCGCTTAGAGCCGGACAATATCCGGACTATCATCGACACGGGGATGAACATCCTCCGGGCTGTCAATGACCAGGAAGTCGTGGCCCATCCGGAACTGGACATCCACAGCGTCGACTTAGTCGAATTTTACGGCAAGGCCGACCGGCCCGAAGCGACTATGAAGAACGCCGTCGTCTTCGGCAATTATCAGATCGACCGCAGCCCCTGCGGGACCGGTACCAGCGCAAAAGTAGCGTCGCTGTACTTGCGGGGGAAATTGAAGAAAAATGAACTTTTCGTTTATGAAAGTATCATGGGGACCTTGTTCAAAGCCCGCATCGTAGATGATGCCAACGTCGGCGGCATGGCCGCAGCTATCCCGCAGATTACGGGCAGTGCCTATATCACTGGCATCAACTGCCTGGTCCTCGATGAGACGGACCCGTTCCGCCACGGCTTCCAGATTCAAGCCTGAATATACAGTTCCGGTCATGAGACCTGAATGATAGATTCCAGTCATACATGTGAAGAGGGGTGCCTGATTATGATGATGATGAACAGCAAGGTAAAAAAAGCAATCTTAGCCGGCCTGAGTGCCGTCGTATCGATATCCGTCTTAGCTGGCTGCGGCGGGGGAAGCGGCAGCAGCGATAAGGCCAGCCTGAAAGGGAAAGAATTGAAAGTAGCGACCGGGATCTATGCGCCCTTTGCTTTCAAAGATGAAAACAGCAAGCTCGTCGGCTTCGACCTGGACCTGCTCGATGCCATGTCCAAGAAACTGGGCTTTACTTATAAAGTCACGCCGACGGAATACGACAACATGTTCATGGCCGTCGCCAACGGTGAATACGATATCGGCATGGGCCAGGTCTGCATTACCGAAGACCGCAAGAAGAAGATGGACTTCACCGAACCCTATGAAAACGCAGGCTTGCAATTCGTCGTCCGCAAAGATGAAAACCTTACGTCTGTGGACCAGCTGAAAGGCAAGAAAATCGCCGTTGAAAAAGGGACAGCTGCCCATAAATACGTAACGGAACACTGCAAGGATTCGGAAATCGTCGTCTTCCCGGCTATTTCGGCGGCCTTCATGGAAGTCGAACAGGGGAAAGCCGATGCCCTCATGCAGGATAAACCGAATGCCGTCTATTATTTGAAGAAACATCCCGAAAGCGGCCTGGCCCTCTTGGGCGATGAAACGGCCAAGATCCCCGATGGCTTCGCCCTGCCCAAGGACAGCCCGTATAAAGCTGAATTCGATAAGGCCCTGAAAGAATTGCAGGAAGACGGGACAATCAAGAAATTAGAAGATAAATGGCTGAATGTCTAAGGGAGCAGTCATACAGCAATGGCCCGGCAAGAGTCGTACTTTTGCCGGACTTCTTGCTATAAGGGGTCTTTTATTAAGGGGGGAATCTTATGTTTAACTGGGAACACTTGGACATCATCGTCGGTGTTGTTACGAAAGGCTTGTTCTGGACTGTCGTCATTTCCGTGACGAGTATCATCATCGGCTATTTCATCGGGCTGGCTACGGGGTTTTCCCGGGCCCGCAATATACGCATCCTCAAGAGCATCAGCGCCTTCTACGTCTGGATCATCCGCAGTACGCCGATCCTGGTCCAGGCCTTGTACATCTATTTCGTCATGCCCAAACTCTTTGGCATCCATTTATCTCATGAAGCGGCAGGCATCCTCTGCGTTTCCCTCAATGCCGGGGCGTATATATCGGAAATCGTCCGCGGCGCCATCCTGGAAGTGCCTAAAGGTCAGTGGGAAGCGGGCATGTCCCTGGGGATGACGAAGCTGCAGATTGTCATGAAGCTCATCCTGCCCATGGCCTTCCGGACCATGCTGCCGGCCCTGGGCAACCAGTTCATCATTACCGTAAAGGATACGTCCATTTTGACGGTCATCGGCGTCGCCGAAATGACCTATCAGGCTGGCCAGTACGCTTCGTCGAACTTTGAATTCGTCGAAAGCTACACTGTCCTGGCCGTATTCTACTTAGTCTTGATTTCGCTACTGACCGTAGCCGTCAATATTTGTGAACAGAAGATGGGAGCTGATGTAAAATGATGCGAATTGAACACTTGAAGAAACAGTATGGCGATAACCTGGTCCTGAATGACATCAGCCTGACCCTGGATGATGAAGTTACCTGCATCCTCGGGCCGTCCGGCGCCGGCAAGAGCACCTTCCTGCGCTGTTTGAACCTGCTGGAATCGCCGACAGGCGGAGACATCAAGTACAACGGCCAGAGCATCCTCCAGCCGGGCTACGACATCCGCAAGATGCGCGAAGAAGTGACCATGGTCTTCCAGCACTTTAATTTATTTCCCCTGCGCAATGTCGTCGGCAACGTCATGCTGGCCCTGCAGAGCGTCAAGCACATGAAGAAAGCCGATGCTCACGATATTGCCATGGAAATGCTCAAGAAAGTCGACATGGCCGATAAGGCCGAAAAGATGCCGGACATGCTCTCCGGCGGCCAGCAGCAGCGCGTCGCCATTGCCCGTGCCCTGGCCATGAGTCCCAAGATGATCCTCTTTGATGAACCGACGTCGGCCCTGGACCCGGAACTCGTCGGCGGCGTCCTTGACGTCATGCGCGACTTGGCCCACAACGGCATGTCCATGGTCATCGTGACCCATGAAATGGCCTTTGCCCGCGACGTATCGGACCGCATCGTCTTCATGGCCGACAGCATCGTCCAGGAAGATACGACGCCGGCCGAATTCTTCAGCCACCCCAAGACGGAACGGGCCCGCAATTTCCTGAGCCGTTTCTTATCGTAAGGGAGGGAGTACGATGGAAAAATTCATCATCGCCATCAATCGCCAGTTCGGCAGCATGGGTCGGCCCATTGCCAAGGAAATGGCCGAAGCCCTGAACGTCGAATTTTATGACCGCGACCTCATCGAAGCGGCCGCGAAGAAGATGAATATGTCCTTGTCTATTGCCAGCGACCTGGAGGAATCGTCCCGGCCGAACCGCTTCTGGCGCATGTGCTTCCCACTGGGGCACGACGAATCGCGGAAACAGGACGAACTTTTCCAGGTGGAAAAGAAAATCATCCTGGACCTGGCCGATGCCAAGTCGTGTATCATCGTCGGCCGCTGCTCCGATTCCATCTTGAAATGTTCCAAGCACCTGCTGCGCATCTTTATCTATGCGCCCTATAAAGAACGCCTCAAGAACTGCGTCGAACGGCTCAAGATGGACGAACGGACGGCCAAGGAAATGATACGCAACGTCGACCGGGCCCGCGATGCCTACCAGGTGCGCTACGCCGGCTATCTGCCAGGCGACTTCCACCATACGGATCTGCTCATCAACAGCAGCTTCCTCGGCGTCGAAGCGACGGCCCAGTATCTGACCGAACTGGTACTCAAAAAATACGGTTCCCATCATATCGAAGAAGTATGAAAAGGCTCCCGCCAGGGACATGCTGCCTTGTTATTGACAAATGAGATTACCTATTGCATGATAGTGATAATACTAAGAGGTATCAGACAAAGGAGATGTCTTATGGGCGGGAGCAAAATCTGTTATATCTATTTCGTGCTGAGTCAGGCCATCTGGGGCGTACTGCCGGCCTTCTGGCTGCTGTTGCGGCAGCTGCCGCCGCTGTATACGCTGGCTTCGCGGATTGTCTGGGCATCGGTCTTCTGCTTTTTACTGATCTTGCAGAAAAAGCTCTTGCCCGATTTGAAATCTATCCGGCAAGAGCGCGGGCAATGGCCTTACGTGGCCGGTGCCTGTATCTTCATTACCCTGAACTGGGGATCCTATATTTACGCCACGACGCAGGGCTTCATCCTCCAGGCCAGCCTGGCCTATTTCATCAATCCCATCGTCCTCGTCTTCTTTGGCGGACTCCTCTTCCACGAACGGCTGCGGCCGGTCCAGAAACTGTCCGTCGTCGTTGCCGGAGCCGGCCTGGTCCTGGCCTTCTGCCTGTACGGCGTCGTCCCCTGGCTGTCGTTCTTCATCTGCCTGACCTGGGCGACGTATAGCATGTTGAAAAAGAAAGTCCGCCTGGAAAGCCAGGTTTCGGTCTTCATCGAATCCTTTTCCATGGTGCCCCTGTCCCTGCTGTTCATCGCTTTCAGCGAATATCACGGCATGGGGGCTGTCGGGACTTTTCAGGGCTGGCAGTGGCTGCTCCTGCCGGCGACGGGCATCGTCACGGCCATTCCGATGATGCTCTTTTCGGCCGGCGTCAAAGGCGTCCCCATTACAACAGGCGGTATGCTCATGTACCTCTCGCCGAGCATCACCCTGGTTATCGGCCTCTTGAGTGGCGAAACCATTACGCCACCTCTGCGCCTGACCTTCTGCTTCGCCTGGGTGGCCGTAGCCCTGTATATGTACGGCCTTTACCAGACTATTAAAGGGCTCCGGGAAAGCGGATACCATTAGGTACGGTCCTTGTTCCTGAATGACGCTGTAGGGGCTCGCACGTGGCGAGCCCCTACAGAAAAAAGGGTGTCGTACGAGGTTTGTGCCACCATCCGCTAACCCCTAACCCCTAACAACTTGAAAGGAGCTGTCGCGATGCGACAGCTCCTTTTGTATCACTTACTTTCAAAAAATGCTTTGTATGCCAGGTAGCCGCTGTAGGCATCGGCTTTGGCGACGATTTCTAAGGGAGCATGCATGCTGTGCATGGCTACGCCGCAGTCGACGACGTCACAGCCCCAGTCGGCCATGATGTAGGCGATGGTACCGCCGCCGCCCTGGTCGACCTTGCCCAGTTCCCCGACCTGCCAGGGAACTTCTTTTTCGTTGAAGATGCGGCGGATCTTGGCCATGAATTCGGCGTTGGCATCGTTGCTGCCGGCCTTGCCGCGGGCGCCGGTGTATTTGCACAGGCAGATACCGTAGCCGAGCTTGGCCGAATTCTGTTCTTCATAGGCGTCGGCAAAGACCGGGTCAAAGGCGGCGCAGACGTCGGCCGACAGGACTTCGCTGTTGCGCAGGGTCCGACGCAGCCAGATTTCTTGGTCATGACCCTGGAGGGACAGGAGTTCGGCGATGAAGTCCGGGAAGTACGACGACTGGACGCCCGTGTTGCCGACGGAACCGATTTCTTCTTTATCGGCAAAGAGAGCGACCTGTGTCTTTTCTCCCGGTGCGGCATCGAGGATGGCGGCCAGGTTGGCATAAGAGCAGACGCGGTCATCATGGCCGTGGGACATGATCATCGACCGGTCCAGGCCGACGTCGCGGCTCTTGACGGCCGGGATGATTTCCAGTTCAGCACTGGTGAAATCTTCTTCTTCAATACCGTATTTTTCCTTTAACAAGGTCAGGATAGCCGGTTTTGTCTTTTCTCCTTCGCCGTTCGTGCCAGCCAGGGGCATGAGCATTTCGCCGCTGATGGCTTCAGAGAGCTTCTTGGCGGCCTGGTCCTTGCCCAGGTGGGGCAGAAGGTCATTGATGAACAGGACCGGATCGCCCGGGTCTTCGCCGATAGAGACGTCGACGCGGCTGCCGTCGGCTTTATAGACGACGCCGACCAGGGACAGGGGCAGGCAGACCCATTGATATTTCAACAAGCCGCCATAGTAATGGGTCTTGAAATAGACGATTTTATTCTTTTCGACGACAGGCATAGCCTTGACATCCAGGCGCGGGCAGTCGATATGGGAGCCGACGATTTTCAGCCCTTTTTCGATGGGGGCTGAGCCGATGACGGCTAAGATGACCGATTTCCCTTTCTGGTCCCAATAGACCTTGTCGCCGGCCTTCAGGCTGGTGAAGTCAGCCAGGGGATGGAACCCGGCGTTTTCAGCCTGGCGGATGATTTCCTTATTGGCCAGCCGTTCTGTCCGGGCTGTGTCCAGGAACTGACGGTAATGGACACTGTACGCTTCCATCTGGCCGCGCTGTTCCGGTGAGAAGCGGGCCCAGACGCTGTTTTCTGTATCAAATGCTTTCATGACATAAGCCTCCTCTGTAAATGATGATGTGTGACACTGCATCCTTATTATAACGCACTTATGGGAGCTGTACTAGTTCTTGAAAAAGACAGGGGAAACCGTTGTATTTCTTTATATTGTGTGGTATTATTAATCATACTTTATAAATAATAATTCACACATGGGAGGGTTTGCCATGATCGATAAAATGACTATCAAAGACTTAGTGAAGCAGGCTGTGCCTGATATTTGTGCCATGCGCCGTCATATCCATGAAAATCCGGAATTATCCGGCGAAGAAGTGGAAACGGCTGCTTTTATGGCAGCCAATCTGCGGTCTTTCGGCATCGATGTACAGGAGCACGTCGCCGGTACGACGGCGGTCCTGGGGACGCTCAAAGGCGGCAAGCCGGGACCGGTCATCGCCTTGCGGGCCGATATGGACGCCCTGCCCATGACGGAAGAAACGGGCCTGCCCTTTGCGTCCAATTTTGCAGGCAAGATGCACGCCTGCGGTCATGACGGCCACATGAGCATCCTCCTCGGTGCTGCTGAGGTCCTGAGTCAAGTGAAAGACGATATCCCCGGCACGGTCGTCTTCATCTGCCAGCCGTCTGAAGAAAAATCGCCTGTCGGCGGAGCCAAAGGCCTGGTTGCTTCCGGCGTCCTCGACGGTGTCGATGCCGTTTACGGCCTTCACGTCTGGCCGACACTGCCCAGCGGCAAAATCGGTGTCCTGCCCGGGCCGATGATGGCCGCTTCGGACCATATCCGCATCGTCCTCAACGGCAAGGCCAGCCATGCCGCCATGCCGCATAAAGGCGTCGACACCATCGTCGCAGTCGCCCAGTTCCTGACGGCGGCCCAGACCATCATCAGCCGCCGTGTCAATCCCCTCTATCCGGCTGTCCTGACTTTTGGCAAAATCACTGGCGGCACGCGCTACAATGTCGTCGCCGATACGGTCGAAATCGAAGGGACCTGCCGGACGTACCATGCGGAGGCCCAGGATGCCGTCGAAGCCCATCTTCAGGATACGCTCAAAGGCATCGATGCCATGTACGGGACGGTCAGCCATCTCGACTATGAACGGGGCTATGCGGCTGTCCGCAATACGCCGCAGCAGGCGGCTTTCGTCGCCGGCGTAGCCAAAGAATGTTTTGGCCCGGACATTCTGGCAGCTGTCGACGAACCGGCCATGACGGCCGAAGACTTTTCCGGTTATCTCCAGAAATTTGATGGCGGTTTCTTCTGGCTCGGTGCGACCAAGCCCGGCGACACGGTTTATCCCCTGCATAATACCCATTTTGCCGTCGATGAAGCCTGCCTGCCAGTCGGCGTCGAACTGATGGTTTCCCTGGTCCTGGCCAAAATGAAAGAAAAGGCATAATTATTTTTGAAAAAATGCAACTTAAAAAAGGAATCTGCCCCCTTCATCTCGAATATATAATATTAACTGAGATTCCATAGGAGGCGATTGTTTTATGAAAGAATACACAAGTGATAAAATTCGCAACGTTGCTGTACTTTCGCATGATGGCGCCGGCAAAACGGCTGTTGTTGAATCATTACTGCTTGCCTGCGGTGCTGTCGATGCTGTTGGCGTCGGTAAAGACAACAAGCATATTATGGACTATGAACCGGAAGAAATTAAGAGAAACGTCACGATCCAGCTCGGCATTGCGCCCTGCGAATGGGAAGGCTACAAGCTGAACTTCCTCGATACGCCGGGGTATTCCGAATTCTGCGGCGAAGTCCGCGCTGCCCTGCGTGCCAGTGACGGCATCCTGCTCGTCGTTTCGGCCGAATCGGGCGTCGAAATGGATACGGAACGGGCCTGGGACTACGGTGTCGAATTGAAATTGCCGCGCATGGTCTATGTCAATAAGATGGATGCGGAACACGCCGATTTCTTCGGCTGCCTGGAAAAATTGCGCGCCGTCTTCGGCAAATCCATCATGCCCCTCCAGATCCCTATCGGTGAAGGCAAGGATTTCCGGGGCATCATCGACGTCTGCAAGATGGTAGCCTGGGAATGGAATAACGGCGAATGCACGGAAATCAAGGTGCCGCCAGAATACATGGCCAAAGCCCGCGAAGTCCGCGAAATGTGCATGGAAGCCGCTGCCGAAGGCGACGACGAATTGCTGGAAAAATACCTCAACGGCGATGAACTGACCATCGAAGAACTGCGAAAAGGCCTGCGCCAGGGCATGCTGACGGGCCGCGTCTGCCCGCTCATGTGCGGCAGTGCCATCAACCATATCGGTACGGCAGAACTCCTGCGCCGTATCATCACCTACATGCCGGATGCTTCGCAGAAAGTCATGATGGGCACGGATAAGAAGACAGGCGAACCGGTCCTGGTCTATCCCAACAAGCCTTTCACGGCCTTCGTCTTCAAGACCCTCATCGATCCCTTTGCCGGCAAACTGAGTTATGTCCGCATTTTCTCGGGCGAACTCAAGGAAGGGGACAAGTTATACAATATGTCCCAGGATAAAGAAGAAAAGATGGGCAAAGTCCTGACCCTGGTCGGCAAGGAACAGATCCCCGTCCCGGCGGCTATTGCCGGCGACATCGTCGTCCTGCCGAAATTGCCGAATGCCCGGACTGGCGATACCTTTGCCGCTCCTGATTTCCCCGTCGTCTATGACCCCATCCGCTTCCCGAACCCGCTGCATACGGTAGCCCTGGTCCCGGAAAAGAAGGGCGAAGAAGAAAAATTGATGAACGCCCTCCTGCGGGTCAGCGAAGAAGACCCGACGTGCCAGGTCGAAAAGAGCACCGAAGGCAAGCAGCTCATCGTCCGCTGCATGGGCGATGTCCACCTCGACCACATCCTGACCAAGATCGAACGGAAATACGGTGTCAAAGCCAAACAGGAAGACGTTTACATCCCGTATCGTGAAACCATCAAGAGCAAGGCGACAGCCGAAGGCAAACACAAGAAACAGAGCGGCGGCCACGGTCAGTTCGGCCACGTCTTCCTGGACATCGAGCCGTTGACGACAGGCGAACCCTTTGAATTCGTCGATAAGATCTTTGGCGGCGCCGTACCGAAACAGTACATCCCAGCCGTTGAAAAAGGCGTCCGTGAAACTTTGGAAAAAGGCCTCATCGCCGGCTTCCCCATGATCAACGTCAAAGTTACCCTGACCGATGGTTCCTATCATCCTGTCGATTCGTCGGAAATGGCCTTCAAAGTCGCTGCCGCTCAGGCCCTCAAGAAAGCCGTACCCGAAGCCAAGCCGATCCTCCTGGAACCGATTTACAACGTCGACGTCGTCATCCCTGAAGATTACATGGGCGATGTCATGGGCGACTTCAGCAGCCGCCGCGGCCGCATCCTCGGCATGGAACACCATCGCAACCGCAAAGGCATCATCGTCGTTAAAGCCCAGGTCCCGCTGGCAGAAATGAAAGACTACGTCACCGTCCTGCGCTCCATGACCCAGGGCAAAGGTACGTTCAATATGGAATTCTTCGACTACGAAGAAGTACCGAAAAAAATCATGGACGAAATCATCGAAAAAAGACAAAGTGAATAAGACTAGTGGCTAGTCGTTCGTAGTTTTTAGTTTGTAGAAATGGGCTTTAAATTTTTAACCATCCGCTAACCACTAACAACTTAAAAGGGCTTGTCGCATGTGCGACAAGCCCTTTTTTTTACGAATCACGAATCACGAGCCACGAACCACCAGGCGTCACGGATGTAGGGGCTTGCACGTGGCAAGCCCGTTCCAGACTATGAGTGATTTTCCAGCTCGGAGCCAATGCCACCCAAGGTCCGGCGGGTCGCCCACGTGGCATATGCCAAAACGGCATATACCTGTTTACCTAAACGCCTTGCCAGGGCGCCTCCAGCGTCGTATAATAAGGATATAAGCAAACGTAAAACGTCGTACTAAAGAAAATACATACAGATGAAAGGGTGGTTTTTATGTCCCAATGGACAGATATGTACAGACAGAAATTAATGACGCCGGAAGAAGCGGTAAAAGTGGTCCAATCCGGAGATTGGGTCGATTACGGCATGGGCACGACCCAGCCGATCCTCCTCGACCAGGCCCTGGCAGCGCGCCGTGATGAACTGCAAGATGTCAAAGTCCGCATGTGCCTGAGCGTGGCTCCGCGGCAGATCGTCGAACAGGACCCGGAACGCAAGGCCTTTACGGCCATGAACTGGCATATGAGCGGCTATGACCGGAAGAAGTGCGCTCTCGGCCAGATGAATTTCATCCCCATGTGTTACCGCAACAAGCCGTCCATGTACCGCGACCTCCTCGACGTCGACGTAGCCCTGATTACTGTCGGTCCCATGGATAAACACGGCTTCTTTAATTTCGGCCCGGCCGTTTCGGCAACGGAAGCCATTACCAAGAAAGCGAAGAAAGTCATCGTCGAAGTCAATGAAGCCATGCCACGCGTCCTCGGCGGCCGTGGCGAATGTATCCATATCAGCGATATCGACGGCATCGTCGAATATGGCAATCATCCCTTGGCGACCATTCCCTTTACGACAGGCGACGATATCGATGCCAAAATCGCCAAGACTATCGTCCAGCAGATTCCCGACGGAGCGACACTGCAGCTCGGCATCGGCAGTTTGCCGAATACCATCGGCGCCTTATTGGCCGAATCGGACCTGAAAGACCTGGGCGTCCATACGGAAATGCTCGTCGACGCCTTCCGACTCATGTATGAACACGGCCAGCTCACGAACCGCCGCAAGACTTTCTGCCGCGATAAGATAAGCTGGGCCTTCGCCCTGGGGACGCAGGACCTCTATGACTGGATGGACGACAACCCCTTCCTGGCAGCTTATCCGGTAGACGTCATCAATGATCCTTTCATCATTTCTCAGATGGATAATTTCATTTCCATCAATAACTGCATCGACATCGACCTCTTCGGCCAGGTATCGTCTGAATCGGCCGGTACCCATCAGATAAGCGGCAGCGGCGGCCAGCTGGACTTCACCGACGGCGCTTACCGCTCCCGTGGCGGCAAGAGCATCATCGCTTTGCGGTCGACGTTCCACAACAAGAAGACCGGCCGCGATGAATCGCGTATCATCCCGACGATGGCACCGGGCACGACGGTCACGGACCCGCGGTCCCAGGTCAACTGGGTCGCCACGGAATATGGCATGGTCAACCTCATGGGCGCTTCGACATGGGAACGGGCCGAACGCCTCATCAGCATCGCTCATCCCGATTTCCGCGAAGACCTGATCAAAGAAGCTGAAAAAATGAAGATTTGGAGATACAGCAATAAGCGGTAAGGGATAGCAGGTTGCTACTCTGCGGGCCACTAACAACTCACAGCCTCCAGCCGCTAGCTGCTAGCTGCTAACCCCTAATCCCTAACCCCTAGCCCCAAAAAAACTTATTTCCCTCAGCCTAAAAAGGCAGGCGGAAACAAGTTTTTTTGCGCCTCTAGAGAAAACTGGAAATATTTGTTATAATATAATCGTATGCGCCCATTTGTTCATTTGACGGGCTGCCATATAGACGACAACGATTCGGACTGCGGGTCTTTTGCTGGCCGGCAGTTATTTTCAGTTTGTATATGAGGTGAAATTTGTGGACGAACAACAAGTAGATAAAATTGTGCCGGTTTGTCTGGAAAGCGAAATGCAGACGTCGTACATCGACTATGCCATGAGTGTCATCATCACTCGTGCCCTGCCGGATGTACGCGATGGGCTGAAGCCGGTCCATCGGCGTATTCTCTATGCCATGCATGAAGCGGGCATGACGCCGAACAAGCCCTATAAGAAATCGGCCCGTATTGTCGGCGAAGTTTTAGGTAAATATCACCCCCATGGTGACAGCTCCGTCTATGATGCGACCGTCCGCCTGGCCCAGGATTTCTCGACGCGCTATCCTTTAGTCGATGGTCACGGCAACTTCGGTTCCGTCGATGGTGACTCGGCTGCGGCTATGCGTTATACCGAAGTCCGCATGGCGAAGATTACCGGCGAAATGCTGGAAGATATCGACAAGGAAACGGTCGATTTCATGCCCAACTACGACGGCTCCCTGCAGGAACCGACGGTCTTGCCGTCGAAGATCCCGAACCTCCTGGTCAATGGCTCGGCTGGGATCGCCGTCGGCATGGCGACGAATATTCCGCCTCATAATTTAGGCGAAGTCATCGACGGCTGTGTTCTGCTCATCGACAACCCTGAAGCCAGCCTGGAAGAAATCATGACCAAAATCAAAGGTCCTGATTTCCCGACGGGCGCTAAGATCATGGGCCGCGATGGCATCATCAAAGCCTATTCGACGGGCCGGGGCAGTATCAAGATGCGGTCCTGTGCGACTATCGAACCGATGAATAAAGGGAAGCACCGCATCGTCGTGACGGAAATTCCCTATCAGGTCAATAAAGCGCGGGTCATCGAGTCCATTGCCGACTTGTCCCGCAACAAGGAAATCGACGGCATCACGGCCCTGCGCGATGAATCGGACCGCAAGGGTATGCGCATCGTCGTCGAACTGCGGGCCGATGTCAATCCCGATATCGTCCTGAATAAATTGTATAAACACACGCAGCTCCAGGAAACGTTCGGCGTCATCATGCTGGCCCTCGTCGACGGCCATCCGCGCGTCCTGACGCTCAAACAGATCCTGAACTACTATCTCGACCATCAGAAAGATGTCATTACCCGCCGCAGCAAGTTTGAACTCGACAAGGCCCTGGCACGGGCTCACATCTTAGAAGGCCTGCTCATCGCCCTGGACCACATCGACGAAGTCATCAAGACGATCCGCGAATCGGCGACAGACGACATTGCCAAACAGTCCTTGATGAGCAAGTTCGGCCTCAGCGAAAAACAGGCCATCGCCATCCTCGACATGCGCCTGCGCCGCCTGACGGGTCTGGAACGAGAAAAAATCGAAGAAGAATATGCTGAATTGGAAAAACGCATCGCTTACCTGCGCAGCGTCCTGGCTGACGAACATAAAGTCATGGAAATCGTAAAGACGGAACTCCTCGATGCCAAGAAGAAATTTGGCGACGAACGGCGTACACAGATTGTAGCCGACTCATCGGATTTCTCCATCGAAGACATGATCCCCAACGAACGCATGGTCCTCACCTTGACCCGCCGAGGCTACATGAAGCGTATCAACGCCAATGTATACCATACGCAAAATAAAGGCGGCCGCGGTATCAAGGGCATGGGGACGAAGGACGAAGACGCCGTAAACCACCTGCTCTATACATCGGCATGGAATACGGTCCTGTTCTTCACCAACTTCGGCCGCGTCTATCGCCTGAAGGCTTACGAAATCCCGGAAGCCAACAGCCGTAACTCCAAGGGCATTGCCGCCATCAATATCCTGCCCTTGTCCAATGGCGAAAAAGTCAACGCCCTCATCGACCTCGACCAGGTCGACCCGTCGATGAACCTGTTCATGGTCACTGAAAAAGGGCTGGTAAAGAAGACCCTTCTCCATGAATTCAAGAACGTCCGCCGCAACGGCCTCATCGCTATTTCCCTTATGGAAGGCGACCACCTGGCCAAAGTGCGCCTGACCAACGGCGACCAGACGATCATCTTGGCGACAAAACTGGGCATGGCCATCTGCTTCAATGAAAACGATGTCCGTCCTATGGGACGGAATACCCGCGGTGTCCGCGGCATCACACTGGCCGAAGGCGATATGGTCATCGGGGCTGACGTCCTCGAACCGGACTGCCAGGTCCTGACTGTCAGCGAAGAAGGTTTTGGCAAGCGCAACAACATCGACGCCTACAAAGTCCAGCTCCGCGGCGGCAAAGGCATCAAGAACTTCAAGATTACGCCGAAGACCGGCGACATCGTCGGCGTCGAAGTCGTCCATGAAGGGCAGGAACTGATGCTCATCACGTCGAATGGCATCGTCATCCGCACGGATATCGAAAGCATTGGCATCAAGAAAGGCCGCAACACATCGGGCGTCAAGATCCAGAAACTGGAAGGCGACGACAAAGTAGCCGCTCTCGATACCATTGCCATCGAAGGTAACGACGAAGAAGAAAAAGAACAGACGAAATTGTTTAAATAAAAAAAGAGGCCTGCGGGCCTCTTTTTTTTGCGCCGACCGCAGTTCGCAGGCCGCAGGCCGCCTCGGACTCAGATGCGGCGTTCCGCCGCGACAGACTCAGACTGACAACATCGCTTCGAGTAACCCTCGGCTCGTAGAGGAGAACCCCTCCACCGCAAGCGGTCCCCCTCCCCTTCGCAGGGGCGGCTTACGCCCCAACCGGGGCCATCGTAGGGGACGTCCTTTAACCTCTCAGACCGCCTTTGGCGGCCAGCTCCCCTATAAAGGGAGCCTTGGGCGGCCCGCTGTGAACAATGGGAGATATACTTGATCGGCATATGTGGCATGGGTTTGCGACCGGCGACCTGCGACCGGCGACCTGCGGCCTGCGAATTACGATTTCGCTACAAAGCATTTTGCGGGATTCCCACAACGGGCCGCCCAGCCTCTGCTGTCCGTTCCAGCAACCGTCTTGCGCCTCCCATTGGTCGGCACCCGACGGGCTGGAAAGGCTTTGGGCAGCCCCTACAGCGACATCTGTGATGTCGCGGCGACCGGCGGCCGGCGTCAAGGATTTGAAAAAAATCCTTGACATATCCTTTACACAGTAGTATACTAAATAAGCTGTCGGGGCAAGGCCCTGACACAGCAGGAGTTTTATCCTGCCGTAGTCTGCGCCATGCAGGCCGGGGTGATTGAACTTTGAAAAAAGTTCAAAAACATCCTTGACAAGCTCTTCTGAGTTTGTTAAAATAAACAAGTCGTCGCCACCCGGT
>ERZ1034871.84-NODE-84-length-47630-cov-12.487168_pt1 | contig 47630 bp, 32 predicted proteins | sample MGYA00520631_ERZ1034871 | MGnify/ENA primary metagenome ERZ1034871 (study PRJEB33766, sample SAMN09781721) | gut metagenome | biome: gut microbiome | host: Homo sapiens | place: Madagascar | study: EMG produced TPA metagenomics assembly of the PRJNA485056 data set...
CCGCGGCAGATGGAACGCGAAAATGAGATGATCGTTATTTCACATCGCCTTTTTGGGTGGCCTGACATGAGGGATGATTTAGCCATCAAAAGGGGGAAAAAATAAATCAAAAGGGCCATTGACTATTTGACTATTTGATGTATAATAGATTACGGAAATAAGGTAAGAGGTCAAGTGGAAAGCGGTGAGTGATATGAATAGCACGATGCTATCTGATAAAATAGAAAATTTCATTCTGGATCTGATGGATAAGCAAAATACAGACCAGCTGCTGCTAAAGCGCAAAGAGGTGGCCGACCGGCTCGCGTGTGCGCCTTCACAGGTGACGTATGTGATCAATACGAGATTCTCCGCCAATGATCGATTCATTGTCGAGTCACGGCGGGGGAGCGGTGGATATATCAAGATCTCCCTGCGTCCTGTCGAGCGTGAGGAGGTGCCGGACTACTACCATCGGCTGAAGGAGGCGGCGAGCCAGTACCAGAATGAAAAGTCAAATCATCAAACAAAAGACAAACCGGTATCTCAGGAGGAGATAGAAAACGGCCTTCGGGGATATTTCCAGATGCTTTTGAATTACGACATCATTTCCGAGCGTGAGTATCGGCTGATGTATGCGATGACGCACACGATGCTGGAGTATTGTCCGGAAGGACACCGAAAGGAAGCCGGACGGACGATGATCCATCGCATCGAGTGGGCGCTGAAAGGAGAATAAATATGCTTTGTGAACGCTGTCATGCACATCCTGCCACCGTTCATATGGTGCAGGTGGTGAACGGACATAGAAAAGAGGAGCATCTCTGCAGTGAGTGTGCAGGGAAAGAGCATGTTTTCCAGAAGGAGCAGAGCTTCTTTGGACATGGATTCTTTGACAGTCCGCTGGATCATTTCTTCGGCGGATCGATGCTTGGGCATCTCTTAGAAGACCCCTTCGGGACACGCACGCTGGAAGATCAGGGCGGACAATTCATCGAAGTCAGCCCGGAAAAGCTGCCGGAGAATGAAAGCAGCTACGATCGCTTCAAGGAGGCGATCCGGCCGTCGTTCCAGAAAGGGAAAAATGAAATTCCCGTCAATGAACCGAAGGCCAAAGAAAAGGCGGACGCTCCGGCGGAGAGCAGGGAGCTCCAAGCCTTGCGAAAGGAGCTCAAGAGCTGCGTCGACCGGGAGGATTTCGAGCGCGCCTGCGAGGTCAGAGACAAGATCAAGGCGATAGAAGGAAAGAAATGAGTGAAAAGTGACTGGTGACTTGTGACTGGTAGCTAGGGATTGGTGGCTAGGGATTAGGGATTAGGAGTGGCTAGGGACTGGTGACTGGTGACTTGAATACCGCTTGCGGGCATCGCCCCACAAATATTTGTGTCGAAGCCGCCACCACAAGTTTGAAAGCGGAAACCGAGCTTCATCTATCCCCTTCCTCTGGAAGGGGAACGCCCGAAGGGCCAGGGGTTGGCCGAGGGGAAAAAGCCCCAAGCCAACCTCCGCCCTTTCGGGGCACCTCCTTCCAAAGGAAGGAGGGAAAAACAGAGTTCGGGCATCGCCTTATTTATACTTCGCGGCGCTTCTGATTTTTATGCGCCGCACCAACCCCTTTGAACCTCTTGAACCTCTTGAACCTCTTGAACCTATAGAACCTGCTGAACCTCTTTCGCACGAAATCAAGGGACGGCACGCCTAAGGGACTAACCCTGAACCCATAAACCCATAAACCCATAAACCCTTAAACCCTAAACCTATTAGAAGTAATACCTAAAACCCCAAAAAGGAGGGATTTCTATGGAAGACAGATATACAGATGGTGTAAAAAATGCCTGGAAATTTGCAGGAGAAGAGGCCTCGAAGCTGGGCAGTGATTATTTGGGGACCGAGCATCTGCTTTTGGGCATTGCCCATGAAAAAGATTCGGCCGGCGGCAAGATCCTGAATTCGCTCGGCGTGACCGTAGAGGCGGTGGAGCCGCTGCTCGCCGGGCAGGGGAGGAGCGGCTTCTTCTCTCGCCGTGAGCTGTATGTAGCGCCGCGGACGAAACGGGTGCTGGAAATGGCGGTGGAGGAAGCCAATGATCTTGGCAATTCCTTTGTCGGCACGGAGCATCTGCTGCTTGCCATTCTTCGGGAAGGCAGCGGCGTTGCGATGCAGATCCTGGAGCATTTCGGCGTGACACAGGAGAAGCTGCAGAAAGCCTTCGATACCTATATTTCGGAAGACGGAAATGGAGAAGGCAGTGCAGAGCTGGGAGAGATGGGTGATTTTGCCATCGACCTCAATGAAAAAGCCAAACAGGGCAAGATCGACCCTGTCATCGGGCGTCAGACGGAGATCAATCGTGTGATCCAGATCCTGTCCCGCAGAAATAAGAACAACCCTGTCCTCATCGGTGAGCCGGGCGTAGGCAAGACAGCCATCGCAGAAGGGCTTGCACAGCGGATCGTTTCTCATGATGTGCCGGAGATCCTGAAGGACTGCCATGTGATTTCTCTCAATATGTCCTCTGTCGTCGCCGGTACCAAGTACAGAGGCGAATTTGAGGAACGGCTGAAAAAAGTCATTGATGAAGTGAAGAAACATAAAGATTGGATCCTTTTCGTCGATGAACTGCATACACTGGTGGGAGCAGGCTCAACGGAAGGCTCCATGGATGCAGCCAATATCATGAAACCGGCTCTGGCACGCGGGGAGCTGCGCTGCATCGGTGCGACCACTTTGAAAGAATATAAGAAGTATATCGAAAAGGATGCCGCTTTGGAACGTCGGTTCCAGCCGGTCAAAGTCGGTGAACCGACACCGGAAGATACGCTGAAGATCTTGAAGGGGCTGCGTGATCGCTACGAAGCCTTCCATAAAGCGAAGATCACCGATGAAGCAATGAAAGCGGCTGTCGAACTTTCCGGTCGTTACATCACGGATCGTTTCCAGCCTGATAAAGCCATTGATGTCATCGATGAAGCCGCCGCCAAGGTCCGCATGGAAGCGTCTTCGACACCGGATGCGCTGAAAGAGAAGGAAGAAAAGCTGGCCTCCCTTTTGAAAGAAAAGGAAGCGGCTGTGGCTTCACAGGATTTTGAAAAAGCCGCCGAGTATCGTGATGCTGCTAAGAAGATGCAGAGTGAGATCGCCCTCATGAAGAAGGACTGGAAGGGTGCGGATCATGATGATCTCAAAGTCACGGAGGAAGATGTGGCAGAAGTCGTCGCTAAATGGACGGGGGTACCGCTGCAGAATCTGAAGAAGAGCGACTCCGAGCGCCTGCTCCATCTGGAAGAAGAGCTGCATAAGAGAGTGGTCGGTCAGGATGAGGCTGTCCGTGCCGTTGCCACGGCGATCCGTCGTGCGCGTGCCGGCATGAAGGATCCGAAACGTCCGATCGGTTCCTTCCTCTTCCTCGGCTCGACCGGTGTCGGCAAGACCGAGCTGGCCAGAGCGCTCGCTGAATGCATGTTTGGCAGTGAGAAGAATATGATCCGTTTCGATATGTCGGAATACATGGAGAAACACGAAGTGTCCCGTCTCGTCGGTGCGCCTCCAGGATATGTCGGCTATGAAGAAGGCGGCCAGCTGACCGATGCCGTGAGAAAGACGCCGTACAGCGTCATCCTCTTCGATGAAGTCGAAAAGGCGCATCCGGATTTCTTCAATATCCTTCTGCAGGTACTCGATGATGGTCGTCTGACCGATGGTCAGGGGCGCACCGTGGACTTCACGAATGCTGTCATCATCATGACCAGTAACCTTGGCTCTGCCCTCTTGAAAAACCAGATGAAGAAACTGGGATTCAAAGCAGAGGACAAAGGCGAGAAGAAGGAAACCTTCGAGGATGTGAAGAAGCTGATGATGGATGAAGTGAAACACACGCTCCGTCCGGAATTCATCAACCGTATCGATGAGATCATCGTCTTCCATCCGCTCACCGCTTCCGATCTTTCCTCTATCGTGAACCTGATGCTTGCCAAGGTCGGCGAGAAGCTCGCGCACTTCGAAGTGAAGCTCGATGCCAGCGAAGAAGCGAAAAAGCTCCTCATCGATCATGGTACCGATGTGGAATACGGTGCCCGTCCGCTGCGCCGCACCATCCAGAAAGAAGTTGAAGATCCGATCTCCGAGCTCATTCTGCAGGAGGGGCTCGAAAAGAAGAAAGTCCTCCATGTGGATGCCAAGGATGGCAAGCTGACTTTCCACGCGGAATGATGCCATCGCCTTTAGGCAGATGATATAATAAGAGTGCAATGGGAATGTAGTAGACATTTCCTGTTGCACTCTTTTTGTGTTTTTAGGGGTTCAACGGGTTCGCTGGGTTAGCCCAAGGGGCGTCTCGTCCACTGATTGTGGATGAAAGCTTTGCTTGAATGAGGAATTAGGAATGAGGAATTAGGAATGGTGGTGCGGCGCATAAAATAATGAAGCGCCGCGGAGTATAAATAGGGCGATGCCCGAAGATGGCATGTAAGTCACCAGTCACAAGTCACTAGTCACTCGAGGCTCCTAATCCCTAGCCACTAATCTCTCATCCCTGCTTTCAAACTTCTGAAGGTTCAACGGGGAAGGTGCGGCGCGAAGCGCCGAATGATAAAATTGCGGCGAAGCCGCCACCACCACTCCTCACTTCTCACTCCTCACTCCTAATTTTGAGAAATTGTATAGCGTACTGATGAACGATATGATGATAAAGGAGATACGTCCATGGCCAAGAACCGAACCAAATTCGTCTGCTCGAACTGCGGGGCAGAGACTGTGAGATGGATGGGGCGATGCCCGCAGTGCGGCTCATGGAATACACTCGAGGAGACGGTGGAGGAAGTCCTCCCCAAGCAGCTGCGGACGACGCATGAGGTGGTCAGCGGCAAGCGTCCGCAGAAACTCTCGGAAGTGAATCTGGAAAACCATGAACGCATGCAGCTTTCGATGCCCGAGGTCGATCGTCCGCTCGGAGGCGGCGTCGTACCCGGCTCCGTCATCCTTTGGGGCGGCGAGCCGGGGATCGGCAAGTCGACACTGATTCTTCAGGTCTGCCACGCCATGGCAAAGGCGGGACGCAGCGTCCTCTATGCGAGCGGGGAAGAGTCCGAAGCACAGATCAAGATGCGCGCAGAGAGGCTCGGCGCTTCTGATGACAATCTGCTCGTCTATTCCGGCGGCAATCTGGATGCCATCGTCTCTGAGGCAGAAAAAGAAAAGCCATCCATGCTGGTCATCGACTCCATCCAGACGATGTATCTGTCTGCCAATGAATCCCCGATGGGAAGTCCCGCGCAGATCCGCGACTGCACCGCCGTACTCGTGCGCCTCGCGAAAAGTGAGAATATCGCTGTCATGATCATCGGTCACGTGACGAAGGAAGGAAATCTCGCGGGACCGCGCATCTTGGAGCACATGGTCGACGTGGTCTTCTACTTGGAAGGCGACCGCAGCTACCAGTTCCGTGTGCTGAGGACGGTGAAGAACCGTTTCGGCTCCACCGCAGAGTCCGGGCTCTTCGTCATGGAGGGGCAGGGGCTCAAAGGGATCGAAGATCCGTCGAAGTACCTGCTCCGTGACCGCACGAGCCAGACGCCGGGGCAGGCTGTCGTCGCCTGCATGGAGGGACTGCGCCCTGTCCTTGTAGAGATCCAGGCACTCACCGTCCACTCGGTCCTTGCCATCCCGCGCCGCATCGCGGCGGGCTATGACTACAACCGCATGATCATCCTTCTCGCCGTCTTGGAACGCCGCGGACGCATCCCTTTCTCGACCGAAGATGTGTACCTCAATGTGGCGGGCGGTTTCCGTGTGAAGGAAACTGCCGCCGACCTGGCTGTCGCGCTCTCACTGATCTCTGTCAGAGGCGACGCCCCTATCCCGCAGAACCTCATGGCGCTCGGAGAGATCGGTCTCACCGGAGAGATCATGCCCGTTTCCCGTGTCACTCTTCGTCTCAAAGAAGCACTCAAGATGAAATTTACCCATTTCATCCTGTCGGAACGCAATAAAAAAGAAGTTATGGCCTATTATGAAGCGCATCATCTGGACGAGGTCAGAGAACATACCGTTTTCGTCAGAAATCTGAAAGACTTGATGGAAGCCGTGAAGTAGGGGGAGTCCACGGGGCGTGCTGCTCCTTGATGTGGGGATGAAAGCTCTGTTTGAATGAAGAATGAGGAATGAAGGTGGCGGCTTTGCCGCAAGCATATATGAGGTGATGCCCGAAGGTGGTATTGAGTTACCAGTCACTTGAGACTTCTGCCTAGCTGCTCATCCCTGCTTTCAAATTTCAGGGGTTGGTGCGGTGTTTCTATAGGATGAAGCGCTGCACCAACCCCTTTGAACCTTCTGAACGTATGGAACCCGCTGAACCTGCCAACAGCAAACTGTCAGCCATCAACAAAATTTTTCATTTCCGGTATAAATGAGAGCGAAAGTTTGCTATAATAAGATGATACTTAAAATGTAAAAATGGACTTACTATCTGAAAAAGTTGTTTTCTACAAAAACATAGTGTAATCAAAGAGGATTCAAGATGCCGGAAAAAGTATTACGATTGATATTCATCCTGCTCTTTACCGTTCTTGGCGTCGTGCTTTCCAGACAGGGCGAGTCAGTGCTGACGGCACTGCTCCCGAGCTCTGTCCTGACGGAGACCATTCTGGGGATCACCTTCATGTCTCTGGCCACGATGCTTCTGGGTGGTATTTTAGGAGCTGTCGTGGGCTGCGCTGTATCGCCCTACCTGATTTCCCGCCTTTTCGCATTGACATCGCGGATGGAGAAGTCGCTGTCTGCCATGAGTACGCAGGATCTCATCGCGGGGACGCTCGGGCTCTTTCTGGGGCTCATCATTGCAAATCTTGTCGGACTTGCTTTCAGTTCGGTGCCGTTCATCGGGCCGTATGTCTCTGTCGTGCTGTCCATCGTGCTCGGGTACCTGGGGATGCACCTCGCGGTCAGCAAGAAGGCTGAAATGACCGGCTGGTTTAAGCTGCATGCGGAAGAAAAGAGCGAGAAAAAGAAATCAAAGGAAAAACAGCGCATCGGTAAGCTGCTGGATACGAATATCATCATCGATGGACGTGTGGCAGATATTTTCCAGACTGGATTCTTGGAAGGTCCTATCGTGGTGCCTGTCTTTGTGCTGGAAGAATTGCAGAAGATCGCAGACAGCTCGGACGTACTGAAGAGGAATCGCGGCCGCCGCGGACTGGATATCCTGAACCATATGCGCAAGAAGAACCGCGATGACATCAAGATCATCACCGATGATTTCGAGGAGATCAGTGAGGTGGACTCCAAGCTCATTAAGCTCGCCCGTGAAAAGGGCTACAAGATCATCACCAATGACTACAATCTGAATAAAGTAGCGGAGCTGCAGGGCGTCGCTGTCCTCAATGTGAATGACCTCGCCATCGCTGTGAAGCCGGCCGTCATTCCCGGCGAGCAGATCTTCGTCCAGCTCGTGAAGAATGGCAAGGAAGAAGGCCAGGGAGTCGCCTACCTTGATGACGGCACAATGATCGTCGTCGAAGACGGCAGCAAAAGCATCGGTAAGGAAGTCGCCGTCATCATTACATCGGTCCTCCAGACCTCGGCCGGGAAGATGATCTTTGCGAAGCTTGAAGAATAAGATTAGTAGCTAGGGATTAGGGATTAGGAGTGACTAGTGACTGGTGACTGGGTGACTAAGAGACTAGGAGATTAGGAGACATCAGACATCTGACTTCTATCCTCCGGCCTTCGGGCATCGCCCCATATATATTCGCGGCGAAGCCGCCACCTTCATTTCTAATTCCTCATTCCTAATTCCTCATTCGAGCAAAGCTTTCATCCCCAATCAAGGTGCGAGCTGCCCCCACGGGCTAGCCATGAACCCTCAAATCCATTTAGGAGTACATGTATTTATGAACAGTCTCATACTGGTGGCTGCCGGTCAGGGCAGCCGCATGGGGGCTCCGGTGAATAAACTTCTCTTGAAGCATCGGGGCCATTCGCTGATTTCTTATACGCTAAGGCATGTCTTTCAGAGCCGCTTTCTGGAAGAGCTTATCATCGTCGCAAGGGTTGAGGAACAGCCGATTTTTGCTGACATATTGAAAGGGATCGAGCATCATATCCCTGTCCGCTTCGCACCGGGCGGAGCGACGCGCACCCAGTCGGTGAAGAATGGACTTTCCTGTCTTGCGAAGGATTCGGAAAAAGTCCTTGTGCATGATGGGGCGCGTCCTTTCGTCGATGGGAAGACCATCGATGATGCCTTTGCTGCCATCAGCGAGGCGCATCCGGCCGTCGTGGTCGGTATCCCCTGCGTGGATACCATCAAGGAGGTCGATGGGGAATTGGTGCAGGGGACGCTGGATCGGAGCCGCCTTTTCCGCGCACAGACGCCGCAGGGGGCATTTTCGAAGCTGCTCAAAGCGTCGATGGAGGCTCTTTCCTCTGAAGACGGGATCACGGATGACGCTTCGATCCTGGAAAAAGCGGGCGTGCCGGTCACGGTGCTGCCCGGGAAAGAACAGTTTTTCAAGGTAACGACACCGGGAGATTGGAGCCGGTTTACAAAAATGATCGAAAAAGAGGGCTTGCCCTTCCGTATCGGACAGGGGTATGATATACATCGATACGATGAAAGCCGTCCGCTCATGCTTGGCGGTGTAGAGATCGCAAAGACAGGTGGTCTTTTGGGCCACTCGGATGCGGATGTGCTGTTGCATGCCATCATGGATGCGCTTTTGGGCGCAGCAGGTCTTCCCGATATCGGGCACTATTTCCCCGATACCGATCCTCGTTATGAGGGAGCGGACAGCAAAAAGCTCATGCTCGAAGTGAAGCGCGTTCTTTCCGAAGAAGGCTGGCTGGTTGGAAATATCGACAGCACCGTCATTGCGGAGAAGCCGAAGCTTGCGCCGCATATTGCGGAAATGAAATCATCGATCGCGCATCTTCTCGCTATCTCCGAGAGTCAGGTGGGCGTGAAAGCCACAACGAATGAAAAATTGGGTGCAGTGGGCCGCAGGGAAGGTATGGCAGCTCTGGCATCCGTTATCATTTATAGAAAATAAGAAGGAGTTTTAACAGATGGAAAAGAAATTGAAAGTTCGTTTTGCCCCGAGCCCGACAGGCCCATTTCATATCGGTGGTGCGCGCTCTGCACTCTTTAACTGGCTGGTTGCTCGTCACGCTGACGGCACCTTCCTCGTCCGCATCGAAGATACGGATCTGAAGCGTTCCACCAAGGAATCCGAAGAGAATATCAAAGATTCTCTGAAATGGCTCGGCATGAACTGGGATGAAGGCATCGACGTAGGCGGCCCGCATGGCCCGTACCGCCAGACCGAACGCCTCGATCTCTACAAGAAGGAAGTACAGAGACTTCTCGATGAAGGCAAAGCGTACTACTGCTACTGCAGCGCAGAAGAGCTGGAAAAAAGCCGCAAGGCGCAGCTCGATGCCGGCAAGACTCCGATCTATGATGAACACTGCCGCCACCTCACCGAAGAAGAAAAAGCCAAGTACGAAGCGGAAGGCAGAAAGCCGGTCGTCCGTCTCAAGGTCAGAAAAGACGGTGTCTTCGCTTTTGATGACATGGTCCGCGGCCATGTCGAATTCCAGGCAGCCGGTGTCGGTGATTTCATCATCATGAAATCCGACGGTATCCCGGTCTATAATTTCGCTGTCGTGATCGATGATGCCTTCATGGAAGTCACCCATGTCATCCGTGCCGAAGAGCATCTTTCGAATACCCCGCGTCAGCTTGCTATCTATGAAGCACTTGGCTATAAACCTCCGAAATTTGGACATATCTCCCTGATCCTCGGCGAAGATCATAAGAAGATGAGCAAGCGCCATGGGGCGACCTCTGTCACCGAATACAGAAATATGGGCTACCTGCCGGAAGCGGTCGTGAACTATCTGGCGCTCCTTGGCTGGACTCCGAAGGGCGAACAGGAAATCTTTACGGAAGAAGAGCTCATCAAGCAGTTCTCCATGAAGCGTGTCTCCTCGAATGATGCTGTCTTCGATATCAATAAACTGAACTGGATCAACTTCCAGTACATGAAGAAGCTGGACGCAGACCAGCTCTATGATCTGATCGTCCCATTCCTTGTGAAAGCCGGCTATGTGGATGCTGCAGTCAGTGAAGAAAAGAAAGACTGGCTGAAGAAGGTCATCTGGTTCATGAAAGACCACATCTACTTCGCAGGTCAGGCAGCCGATGAGCTGAGATTCTTCTTCGAAGATATGCCGAAGATCACCGACGAAAATGTCCTTGCTGTCATGAAGGAAGAAACCAGCGGCAAGCTCCTTAAAGCCTTCATCGAAGATCTGAAAGCGCTTGAGACCTTCGATCAGGCAGAGATCAAAAAATGCTTCAATGCATGCATGAAAGCACAGGGCATCAAGGGCAAAGCTGCTTACGAACCGACCCGTATCGCTTTGACCGGTGCGACCCAGGGCCCGGGCATGTTTGAAATGATGGAACTTTTCGGAAGAGAAAAGACCATGGATAGACTCGAAGCAGCGCTCGCGTACTGCTAAGAGAGGAAAGAGCCACAGAAATGCGCCGCATTTCTGTGGCTCTTTTGGTTTGAGGTTAGCCCATGGGGATTCAAGAACGTTCTTCCGCTTAACTTAATAGAATTATAGCCTTCCTCTCGAGGGGAAGGTGCCCCGAAGGGGCGGATAGGGCACAGGCGGTATGAAAAACAGATGAGAAAAGCGGAGAGATGCGCGGTACATGTGGGGAAAGTGTGAGCCCCTCGCCGCGAATGACAAAGATTTCTCGCTTCGCTCGAAATGATGATACGGGAAAGTCTGATGTCTCCCAGTCTCTTAGTCACCCAATCACTCGAGGCCCCTAATCCCTAGCCGCCGATCACAAATTTCTAATTCCAATTTCCTTCATTTATGCTATAATGACTATGAGTGTAATCAGCAGGTTTCCTGCTGAAATCACGATGAGGAAACAGATATGAAAATTATTGGTGGAAAAGCCAAAGGCACGAACCTTTTGGCACCCGTAGGAAGAAATACGACGAGACCGACGCTGGGACGGGTACGGGAAAGCATTTTCAATGTACTTGCCAATGTGGGGCTCGTTGAGACGGATGTCCTTGATATTTTCGCCGGGACAGGCGCGATGGGGCTTGAGGCGCTCAGCCGGTATGCATCGTCTGCGGTCTTTATCGACAAGACAACGGGCCGCATCATCCGCGAAAATGCGAAGAAGTGCCATGCAGAAGATCAGGTACAGATCATATCGAGAGATGTAGGGGCTGCGCTGAAGTCTCTTCAGGGCAGGACCTTTGATTATATTTTCATGGACCCTCCGTATCGGAAGGGCTATATCAATGAAGTACTGGCGATGGTTTTCGACTGCGGCCTTCCTGCTGATCATGCGATCATTATTGTAGAACATTCTATATCAGAACCCCCGGATATATCACTCTTTGCTGACCGGTGTGAAGTCTGGAAAGAGAAAAAAGTGGGGGCCATTATTGTTACCTATCTGCTATGCAGATCTACAGAGGGAGAAGTGCAATGAAAATAGCGATTTGCCCAGGAAGTTTCGACCCGGTGACCTATGGTCATCTGGATATCATCAGAAGAAGCGCTTGTCTGGTCGATAAACTGATTGTGGCAGCTTTTTTAAACCCGACCAAGCATTATATGTTTACTACGGAAGAACGGTTGGATATGCTTCGTGAGACGACCAAAGACATTCCCAATGTAGAAGTGGATGCTTTTGATGGTCTTTTGAATGAATACGCAGCGAAGAAGAATTGCCATCTTCTGATTCGCGGACTTCGTGCGTTCAGTGATTTTGAATACGAATTCCAGCGGGCGCTCATGATCAAACAGATCGATCCCACGCTGGAGACCGCATTCTTCATGACGGATGGACGCTATTCTTACCTGTCGTCTACCGGCGTTCGTGAGCTGGCCCATTTTGATGGTGATATTACCCGGATGGTCCCGCCCTATGTACAGGAAATGATCAAGAAAAAGGTAGAGAATCGCTGATCGCCATCGGCTTTTTTCTCAAACTTCGAAAAAGAAATGAGGCTTGCAATTATGGACACAAGAAAACTCTTAGAAGAATTAGAAAATGTCATCAATAACGCGAGTGAAGTACCGCTCACCAATAAGAAATTGGTGGATAAGGATGAGATCGAACGACTGATCGATGCCATCAATCAGTCGCTCCCAAATGAACTCGAGAGCGCACGCCGCATCGTCGCGGACAAAGAGCGTATCATGCTCGACGCAGAAAAGAAAGCAGAGGACACGGTGGCGCAGGCGAAGGATTATATCGCCCGCATCACGGAAGAAAGCGAACTTGTCAAGCAGGCGCAAGAGCGTGCCAATGAAGTGATCTCTTCGGCCAACAAATCCGCTGATGAGCTCCGCACCAGCTCTGTCACCTATGCGACAGATGTCCTGAAGTATGTGGAAACAAATATGGAAAATGTCTTAGACAGCCTGAAAAAGAACCGTCAGAGCCTGATCGATTCCAATTCCGCCGCTGCCCGTCAGCAGGAAAAAGAGAACAAGTGATGAGGGGCGGAGTTTGGGGATCAGCACCTGCTGCACCCAATGAGCCCGTTGCATTCTGCGGCATATTTTTCATGCGAAGACGGAACGCATGTTACGTTTTGCTAGTGTCATCAGATTGATGGATGATGCTTCAGGGCGCACCTTCATTCCTTATTTCTCATTCCTCTTTTGGGGAAGGAGATAAGTGATATTCCGGTTTTGAATGAAGCATACAGGAGGCCATTCCCATGGGACGAGAAGAGGAAAGCCGACGGATCCTTGTGATCTGTTTTGCGGCGGCTCTTCTGGCTCTGGGAGCGGCCTTTTTTCTGTGGCATACCGCAGGGGAGACGAAAGAGGAACCGCTTCCTGTGGTCGAGCTTTCCGGTAAGGAGTCTTCCCGGACGCTCCTCGTCTATGTGACGGGTGCCGTGAGGCAGCCGGGTGTCTATGAGCTGCCTGAGGGAAGTCGCTTCTTCGATGCGGTGAAGGCTGCGGGTGATGTGCTGCCGTATGCGGTTATGGAAGATATCAATATGGCCGAGCCGCTTTCTGACGGGATGAAGATCCATATCCCGCTTGATCCGGAGCAGGTGGATGCACGGGGGAGCGGGCTCATCTCTATCAATGCCGCCAGCGCGAAAGAGCTCGAAGCACTCCCGGGCGTCGGCAAGGCGACGGCGGATAAGATCATCCGCTACCGTGAGGAGCATGGCCGCTTTTCCTCGAAGGAGGAGCTCAAAAAGGTGCCCTCTATCGGTGAGAGTCGTTACAAGAAGATGGCGGATAAGATCACCCTATGATGATCCGGCTGGGGCTTTTCTGGAGTGCGCTTTTGCTGGCAGCGGGAGTTTTTCTTTTCGAGGACCTTCCGCCTTTTCTGTTGCCTTATGGGTATGCCTTGCTGCTCCTTTCCGGTGTGATTTTCCTTCTCTATGGTCATTTCCGCTGCCGCTTTTCCCTTGTCCTTTTGGGAGCGGCGCTTTCTCTTCTGACGATCGGTGCTTTCCGCATGGCACTCTCTGATGCCCTGTGGCAGGAGCAGTCGCACTGGGCGAGCCGAAGCGCAGGCACCTATGAAGGTATCGTCATGGAGGAGCCGCTGGTACAAAAAGGGGAGGAAGGCTATGCGAGATATGCGCTTGCGCTCGTTTCCATCCGATACGCCGATGGGACGCTCCAGCCGCTCTCGGGGACGTGCTACCTCTATGACCAGAAGGAGACCAGGCATTTCCATCCCGGTGACCGCCTTTACGCCGAAGGAGAAATGAGCCCGATCCGCCTGTATCAGAATCCGGGAAAGATCGATCTCACGGGACGCTATCGGAGCCGCCATCTCCTTGGAAGGCTGTATCTCAAGGAAGGCATGCATCCCGCCTTTGCCGGTGAGAGCGGCGCCTATCGCATAGAGAGATTCTCTTCGGAGATGAAGCAGTCGCTGAAAGAGACCTTTGCGCCTTACATGGATCCGGTGCGCCTTTCGATCCTGATGACGCTCCTCTTCGGAGGAAATTATAATGATATTCCGGAAGAGGTCATGACGTCATTCTCCGCGACGGGCATCATCCACATTCTCTCCGTCTCGGGCTCGCATGTGGCGCTGCTCTTTGGCTTCCTGTACCTTTTGGGACGCTGGCTCTCGCTGCCGCGACGCCTTGTGATCCTGCCGGCCATCCTGCTTGTGCTGTTTTACGCGGTGCTCTCAGGGCTTGTGCCGCCCGTCATCCGTGCGGCGGTCATGGGGATCCTCTCTGTCGTTGGGATTTTCCTTGACCGGGAGAGGGCGACGCTGAATCTTCTGGGGGCGGCGGTCTTTGGCATGCTGCTCTGGGATCCTTACTATGTGTACGATGTGAGCTTCCAGCTCTCAGTCGGCGCATCCGCGGGGATCCTCCTCTTTTACCGTCCGATCCTCCGCTGGATGAGCCCTTTCCCAAAGCTGCCGAAATGGGTGAAGGAAGGGATCGCGCTGTCTTCAGCGGCGCAGCTTCTCACGATACCGATCATGCTCTATGATTTCCATCGCTTTCCGGTGTATTTCATCTTTGCGAATCTTTTCGTCACGCCGTTTCTGGAATGGGTCATCATCGCAGGTCTTGTCGCAGCGCTCGTCTCCCTTCTTTGCCGTCCGCTGATGGCAGGGCTTCTCTATGCGGCAGACTATGCGGTCTTTTTAGCCCTGCGTCTGAATCTGCTCCTCTCCTCGGCCAGGGGAGCGCAGCTTGTGACAGGCGGTCTTTCTTCTTTAGAAATAGCCTTTTACTATGCACTTCTTGCGGCGGTGTATTTCAGAAAGCGGCTTTCCGGTCGCTCTCGCATGGCTGCCGGAGGCATGCTGTCGCTTCTTTTTCTTGCCATAGCGACGGCTCAGTTCCTGGCGCCTTCGACCCGCGTCATCTGCCCGGATCTTGGCGGTGACCGCGGAATCCTTCTTGTCAATGATGGGCGAAACATCTTATACTATAAGGCAAGCCGCATCTCCTCACGCACCGCTGTCTGGGAGTGGAATTCTATTCTCGCCTATGAAGGGGTAGAGGAGGCAGATGTACTTATTCTGGATCTGGAGGATGTCGATAAGCCGCTCCCTCTCGTGATGGGGATACCTGTCAGGGAGATCTGGGTGACAGGCGGTGATCCGCGGAAATGGGCGACACAGCTTCTATCGGGGCAGACAGCGCGCGTGCGATGTCTGGGAAAGACCGCACTTTCTTTGGATGAGCTGCACTTTATCACCAATGGCAGCAGCTGGCAGATGGTGATGGGGGAGAAGGACATCTTCCTTTCCGGACGAAGACCCATGCCAAAAGCGTCTCCTCATACCCTGTGGATCACCGGCAGCCATGGCTTTCAAGAATATACGGAAAAAGACGCGGAGACCATGGCGCCCGAGCTGGTCATCTACGGCGGGACCCGTCTCGTCCATGCCTATGAAGATATGGAGCTTTTCGATTTCAAAGACATCCCGTCCGTGAACCTGTATCAGAAGGGGATGCAGGAGATCGTGTACAAGAATGGGTGGAAGTTGGTGACTAGTGACTGGTGACCGCGGTTAGCCCGTGGGGCGTGCTGCCCTTTGATTTTTTGCGAAAGAGGTTCAGCAGGTTCTATAGGTTCTATAGGTAGGGAGGGGGTGGTGCGGCGCATAAAAATATGGTAGCGCCGCGGAGTATAGATGGTGGCGATGCCCGAAGGTGGGATTTCAGTCACGAGTCACTTTGCGCTCCTAATCCCCAATTCCTGGTATAGCGATTTGTTAACTTCTGGACTAAGTGAGAAGTTAGAAGTGAGAAGTGGTGGAAGGGGCGCACAATTCATATAGCTCCCCAATACCCCCCCTTTTTTTTATCATATAAAACAGTTTGTTCATTATTTATATAACTCCACGGCGCTTCCTGATTTTATGCGCCGTACCTTCACTCCTAACTCCTAACTCCTCACTCCTAACTTAATTCGGAAGTTGACTTAAATGCCAGTTATTTAGAAAACGAAATACTATGCACTCCCGATTCCCGGTTACATTTATACAAGGACGATCACTTATGCCTGCCAAAAAGTTAAATAAAAAGAACTGCTGCTTTCTCTATGGTGAAGATCTGGTATCCCTTGCCCTTCGTCGGGAGGGACTGCTCAAGGCCTATTTTGAGGGAGATCCTCCGGATCCCGTTCTGTTCGATGGAGAGGGAAGTCTGGAAGAGTATGAGAATGCCCTGGCAGGGCAGTCACTTTTTTCCAGTGCGACTGCGGTCGTGATACACAATCCCCCCTTCCTGAAGCGCATTTCGAAAGCAGAGAAAGAAGAAAAGGAGGCCCTCCGCTTTGTGGAGAGGCTCGAAGGCCTGCCGCCTGATATTTTCTGCCTGATCCAGCTCGATGGAAAGCCGGACAAGCGAACGAAGATCGTGAAAGGGCTGCTGTCTGTCTGCTACAGTGAAGAGCTTTCGCTCCTTTTGCCGCGTGATGCGGCAGGTGCGATGATACGTCTCCTGTCAGCAGCGGGCAAGCGTGTCGATTTCTCCGCGCGGACTTATTTGGAGGATGTACTCTCCTCGTGGGATACGATTTCCCTTCCCCTTTTGCAGACGGAATGTGATAAGATGGTACTGATGTGCGGGGAAAAGTCCGTCGTGACGAAGGAGCTTTTGGAGCTTGCACTTCCCGACTACATGAATCAGGGGATCTTCAAATTCGTCGATGCTCTTCTGGACAAAAAGTCACAGCTGGTCTTAGAGAGTGCGGACCGCGTCTTCACGGATATGACCACCACGATCAAAAATCTCGGACTTCTTTCTTCCAAATTCAGAAAGATCAAGATCTTGAAGGAAATGGAAAGGAATCACGTGCCGCCCACCCGTATCCAGCAGGCGCTGGGGGTGAGATCCTCCTGGCAGTGGCGGGCCGTGCAGGCCGAGGCAAGGAAGGTCACGGAAGAAGAGGCGGAGTGGTTTCTTCTGGAGATCATGAAGTACCAGCTCGCTTCCCGTCAAGGTGCCTCGGAGCTCGAACTCAAAGATCTGCTGCTGAAGTATTGTTTGAGGAAATAAGTGACTGGTGATTGGCGGCTAGGGATAAGACTAAAAGACTAAGAGACTGGGAGATATCAGACTCTCGTATCGTCATCCTGAGCGGCGAGAAACGTCGTATGTGAGATAACGAATGCCAGAACAGCTGCGACCTGAGCCCTCGATCGCGGCGAAGCAGCCACCTTCATTCCTCATTCCTCATTCAAGAGAGACTTTCAACCCTAATCAAAAGGCAGCACGCCCTAGGGGCTGATCCTGAACCCATACACCTTACACCCCAATGTCATATACGAAACGAAGGGACTATCATTGAGTAAAAGACGATACCGCTGGAAGCGGATATTCGGACTGGTTTTCACACTGGCTGTTATCGGCATCGGAAGCGCGCCGTTTCTCTGGGTAAGTGACGGCAGGGTCATCCCCGGCGTCACCATCCATGGGACAAAGGCAGGCGGCTCGACGGAGGAAGAGCTCAAGGAGCTTTTTTCTGTGAAAAATGCGGATCTTTTGCACGGAAAATTGGTACTTACAAAGGAGGATGCTCACGAAGAGATATCCTTCCGCTCGCTCTCTGTCCGCTATGACGAGAAGGCCATAGAGAAAGCCATGGCTCTTGGACGGACGGGCGGGCTCTTCCAGCGCTGGTACGATCGCTGGCGGATCCTCCTCACCGGGCATAGTGCGGCCATCGATGCTTCCTTTGATGAGAAGCACCTCACCGAGGATATCACCCAGCTGGCCGCCAAGTATGCAAAGCCGCCTGTCAATGCGAAGCCCCGGTTTGGGAAAGACGGATTCGTTTCCTTCGATGAAGGCAGGCCTTCCATGAAAATCGACAAGGCGGCACTGGAAGAAGCAGCCACGCTCCAACTCAAAAAGGGCGAAAGCGGAGAGGTGGAGATCCCGGCCACAGACATCCAGAAGCCGAATATGACAAAGGAGGCTGCCAAGGAAATCAATGCGGTCCTTGCCGAATACACGACCACCTTTTATCCCGGAGGCAACCGCAGCAGAAATATCGAGATCGCTGCAAACAGTATCAGCGGCAGGTACATCGCACCGGGAGTTTCTTTTTCCTATAACCAGGCGACAGGCTCCCGCTCCAGCGCGAATGGCTATCTCGAAGCCCCTGTCATTATCAATGGCAAGGTCGAGCCGGGGCCAGGCGGTGGCGTCTGTCAGGTGAGCACGACGCTCTTTAATGCCGTCATCCTGTCAGGGCTTGCCGTGACAGAGCGTACCTGCCACTATTCGCCGGCATCCTATGCACCGATCGGGCGTGATGCGACCGTCGCGGAAGGTTCTCTAGATTTCTGCTTCCTGAATCATTTGAAGCATGGCGTCTACATTTATGCGGTCTACGAACCGGGTGCTGTGACCGTGCGCATCTTAGGAAATCAGGAAGACAAGCCCTCTTTCGTAGAGATCGCAAAGAAGAGCGATGAAGTCCTGCCTTTTAAGACCGTGATCCGTGTCGACCCTTCGCAGGAAGAGGATAAAAAGGTCGAGGAAGGCCACGAAGGACACAATGTCCTCGTCACGCAGTCTGTCAAGTGGGCTGACGGCCGCATCTACCACGACAGCTTCTTCTCTGACTATGAACCGGTCGATACTGTCATCACCTATCAGGTGAAACCGGATGATCCTCCCCAGGCATCCGAGCCACCATCCCCTAAGGCAGTGAAGAAGGGGGCATGAAGTGATGAGAAATTAGAAATTAGAAATGAGAAATGGTGGAGCGGCGCATCAAATCTAGGGAAACGCTGATTAAATCGCAGAGTCAGATTTCATATGGATTTTTATACATAGCTTCGTCATCATCTTCCTTAAATAGCTCGCTATTCGCGTCAGATGATTCCTTGCTCTGTATAAAAATCCAAGAATGAAATCTGACAACGATTTAATCAGTGTTTCCCTAGAAGCGCCGCGGAGCATAAATCATGGCGATGCCCGAAGGTGACTAGTCACTAGTCACCAGTCACCAGTCACTGGTCAATTGGGATTTCTAATCCCTAATCCCTAATCCCTAATTTCTAATGTCTCATCCTAAAAAGTCGAAATGCCACCACCTGTGTTATCTATACCTCGAAAGGAGATCCTATGGGAAAGTATCGTCTGAAGTCCCGACAGGCGGGATCCGTCATCACTTTGATGGAGATCGACACCGAGAGCCGCGCATGGTACATCAAGGCCGACCATAAAGAAGCCGCATTGAAGGCACTCAAAGATATGGGGCCGGCTTTGGCATGCGTGGAAACGATCTATATCAATGGTGATGATGTGTCGAGTGTGGTTTTTGCGCCCGCAGCGCCCATGATGGATCCGGATATGCCGCCGGTGGATTTCCCGCCGCCGGAAGAACCCATGGAGAGCTACAGCCTTGCGCCGGATATTCCTGTCTTCCCGACCGCTGACGACATCGCCGCGGCGCAGGAAGCGGAAATGACGGTACCGGCAATGGCAGAAGAGATACCGATGCCGGGGATCTCCATGCCGAGCAGTCTGCCATCTCTTTCGAGCGTCCTGCCGAAGAGTGCTTTCATAGCGCCTTCGCACGCTGCCAAAAAAAGCGGCGCAGTGAATGGCATATACCTTGGCAGGAAGCATATCACGGGAGAGGCCATCGAGATCCGCAGCGTGAATGAAGAGAAGGATGGTGTCATTTTTGTCGGCACGGTGATCTCTATCGAGGTCCGCGAGCTTCGCAGCAAAAAGAAGCTCCTTCTCATGAATCTGGCCGATGAAACGAATGGCATCCCGTGCAAGAAATTTTTCGACCGCCCCGAGGAGGCAGAAGCTGTCGAGTCTTTGAAACCGGGGACGACAGTCAAGGTGCGCGGCAATGTGCGCCTCGACAAATACTCCGGCGGGCTTGTGCTGGAGCTGTCTCAGATGGAGAAGGGAGAGACAGTCAAGATCGACCACGAGGACAATTACGAGACGCCGCGCGTCGAGCTCCATCTGCATACGAAAATGAGCCTCGATGGTCTTATCGACAATGAAGAGATCATCAAGACGGCAGCAAAGTGGCATCATCCGGCGGTCGCGATCACAGACCATGGCGTCATTCAGGCATTCCCGAAGATCCAGGATCTCGCAGACAAGTACCATCAGAAGGTCATCTATGGCATGGAGGGGTACATGATCGATGAGATCCCGGCAGATCCGGACGCCGACCGCCAGCAGTACGGTCATATCATCATCCTTGCGAAGAACATCACCGGCCTGCGCAACCTGTACCGCATGGTGACACTGTCGCACCTCAAATTTTACAGAAAACGTCCGCTCATCCCCAAGCCCATTCTGGAAGAGCTTCACGAAGGCTTGATCTACGGCTCCGCCTGCGTCATGGGAGAATTCTTCCGTGCGGTCCTTGCGGGGGAGAGTGATGAAGAACTCATCCAAAAAGCCAAGTTCTACGATTACCTCGAAGTCCAACCGCTCGGAAACAATGAATTCCTCATCAATGACGACAAGTATGGCAAGATCAATACGAAGAAAGACTTAGAGGATCTGAACCGCAAGGTCATCGAGATCGCCGACAAGGCAGGGATGCCCTGCTGCGCGACATCCGATGCGCACTACATGTTTGCAGAAGACCAGAGAAATCGTGACATTCTCCTCTCAAACTGGGAGAAGCCGGGGAAGATCGAGTCCCATCCGCCCGTTTACATTCGTACCACACAGGAAATGCTGGACGAATTCAGCTACCTTCCCAAAGAAAAGGCCATCGAGATCGTCGTCACGAATACAAGAAAGATCGCCGAGCAGTGCGAAGTCTTAAAGCCACTCGCCGAAGAGTGGAAATCCTACAACCCGAAAATCGCAGGCGCGGATGAGAAGCTGGTCAAGATGTGCTACGACAATGCGAAGGCCATCTACGGCGACCCGCTCCCGAAGGTCGTACAGGACCGCCTGACGCTCGAACTCACGCCGATCATCAATCACGGCTACGGCGTCCTCTACTACATCGCGCACAAGCTCGTCAAGCACTCGAATGACCGAGGCTACCTTGTCGGTTCGCGAGGCTCTGTCGGCTCCTCCTTCGTTGCGACGATGTCAGGCATCACAGAGGTGAATCCCCTCCCGCCGCACTACGTCTGCCCGAAGTGCCACTGGACCCATTTCTTCGAAGACGGCTCTGTCGGCGGCGGCTTCGACCTGCCGGATAAGAAATGCCCGAAGTGCGGGAGCAACCTCTCAAAGAACGGGCATGATATCCCGTTCGCCGTTTTCCTCGGATTCGACGGAGACAAGGTACCGGATATCGACCTTAATTTCTCCTCGGGAGACGATCAGGGCGTCGCGCACAAATATACCGAAGAGCTTTTCGGCCGCGACAATGTCTTCCGTGCCGGCACCATCGCTGGCATTCAGGATAAAACAGCGTATGGCTTCGTCAAGAAATACGCGGAGAACCGCGGGCTGACATTCAATGATATTTTCATCGAAAAACTCTCGGCCGGCGTAGCCGGGGTGAAGCGCACGACCGGCCAGCATCCGGCAGGCATCATGGTCTGCCCGCGTGATATGGATATTCACAATTTCACGCCGCTCCAGTACGCCGCGAATAAAAAATACCTGAAGGATGAGAATGGCCGGCAGATCCCCGGGACCATCACCACACACTTCGATTACCACTCCATCTCCGGCCGTATGCTGAAGCTGGATATTCTCGGCCACGATGATCCGAAGGTCATCCGTATGCTGCAGGACATCACCGGTATCGACCCGCTGAAGATCCCCTTCGACGACCAGAAGACACTCTCCCTCTTCAGCTCGCCCGAGGCACTGGGGCTGACGCCGGATGAGCTTGCGAGTGCGATCGGAAATAAAGGCGTCACCGTCGGAGCCCTCGGCCTGCCGGAATACGGGACGCCCTTCGTCCGCGGCATGCTCGAAGACACGCGTCCGAAGAATTTCTCGGAGCTTGTCCGTATTTCCGGTTTTTCCCACGGCACTGACGTATGGCTGAACAATGCCCAAGACCTCATTAAGAACGGCGTCGTCAAACTGGAGGATGCGATTTCCACCCGAGACGACGTCATGAACTACCTCATCCAACATGGTGTGAAGCCCCTGACATCGTTCAAAGTCATGGAAAATGTCCGTAAAGGCAAGGGACTCGAAAAAGGCGGCTCGAACAACCGCGCCGAGCTTGACGCCGCGCACGTGCCGCAGTGGTTCATCGACTCCTGCCTCAAGATCGGCTACCTCTTCCCGAGAGCCCATGCCGTCGCTTATGTCATGATGGCCTTCCGCATCGCGTGGTTCAAGGTCTATCAGCCGCTGGCCTACTATGCCGCCTACTTCACCATCCGTGCCGAAGGCTCCTTCAATGCACCCGTCATCCTGCGCGGCCTTGCGTCCATGAAGCAGGAGCTGGCCCGCATCGCAGCGCTCGACAAGCCGACAGCCGTGGAAAAAGGAAATGCGACCGTCATCGAAGTCGCCGCTGAAATGTACCTGCGCGGCCTCTCCTTCCTGCCGATTGATTTGGAAAAATCTGACGCTTCGCAATTCCTCATGGTCGATGGGAAACTCCTGCCGCCATTCAACTGCATCCCTGCTCTGGGTGATGCCGTGGCTAAGGAGATCGTCCTTGCCAGACAGGATCATCCCTTCACCTCGAAGGAGGACCTCAAGAAGCGAGGCAAGGTCAGCCAGTCCATCATAGATACCTTAGACTCCATGGGCGTCCTCAAAGGATTGCCGGAAGAAGAACAGATGAGCCTCTTTGCGTTCTAGTCTAGTCGCTGGCGCGACGGGTTCAGGGTTCAGGTTGACAGGTTCAAGGTTGCGGAGCGGCGCATAAAATAAGTAGGCGCCGTGAGTTTTAGATAAGTCGAGGCGTTGCAAAGCGACGCAAATAAAAATGCCAATTCCTTCCTCTGTGCGGGTTTTCCTCTTTTAGAGGAAGCGGATCGCGATAGTACTCCCTCCTTTCAGAGGAAGGAGGGAGAATTTGGAATGCGGGCATTGCCTCATATATACTCGCGGCGTTTTTGATTTTTATGCGCCGCACCAACCCTGTTGAACCCTCTGAACCTGTAGAACCCGCTGAACCTCTTTCGCACGCAGGCAACGCCCCGAGGGGCTAACCCTGAACACTATTTCCCTTAGCCAATACGATAAAGGAGAACACCCCATGTCCCAAGACTCTCTATTTCACGCCACCACCATCCTCGCGGTCAAGAAGGATGGACACACCGCCGTCGCCGGCGACGGGCAGGTGACCATGGGCAATGCGGTCATCATGAAGAATACCGCCCGCAAAGTGCGCCGCCTCTACCACGGCCGCGTCATTGCCGGATTTGCAGGCTCTGTCGCAGATGCCTTTGCGCTCTTCGATAAATTCGAGGCGCGCCTCTCCGACTGCAATGGCAATCTCGTCCGCGCAGCCGTCGAATTTGCCAAGGAGTGGCGACGCGACCGCGTGCTGCAGAAGCTCGAAGCCCTTCTCATCATGACTGATGGGGAGCACCTCTTCCTGGTTTCCGGGAACGGCGAAGTCATCGAGCCGGACGACGGCATCCTCGCCATCGGCAGCGGCGGAAACTACGCTCTTGCCGCCGCCCGTGCTCTGGTCTCCGCGACCGATCTCTCCGCCCGTGACATTGCGGAGAGATCCCTGCACATCGCCGCCGACATCTGCGTCTATACGAATCACAATGTCATCGTGGAGGAAATCTGATGAACGAAAATACAAACCTGACCCCGCGGAAAATCGTGGAATACTTGGACCAGTACATCATCGGGCAGAGCGATGCGAAGAGATCTGTAGCCGTCGCCCTCCGAAACCGCTGGCGTGCCAGCCGCCTCACGCCGGAAATGGCGAAAGAGGTGAGCCCGAAGAACATTCTCCTCATCGGGCCGACCGGTGTCGGCAAGACAGAGATCGCCCGCCGCATCGCGACCCTCACCCGCGCCCCCTTCGTCAAGGTCGAAGCGACCAAGTACACCGAAGTCGGCTACGTTGGCCGCGACGTCGAGTCCATGATCCGCGACCTTGCCGAAGAAGCCGTCCGCCTTGTGAAGAAAGAAGAGAGCAGCCGCCACGGCAAGGATGCCGACGAAGAAGCGATCCATCGCATCGCAGAAGCCATGTGGCCCTCCAAGAAAGTCGAGACACGAAGCCCCATGGACATCATCTTCGGCGAAGCGAAGAAAGAGACGCCGATGAATGAAGGCGAGAAAGAGCGAAGAAAGGACCTCGAGACGCGCATCCGAAACGGCGACCTTGACGACCGCGTGATCGAGATCGAGGTGGAAGAGAAAGGAAATCCGGGGAACACCGATAATGAACAGGCGAACCAGATTTCCATGATGCTCTCCTCCATGATGCCGAAGAAGATGAAAAAGAAGAAAGTCACTGTCCGCGACGCGAAGAGAATCCTCGCAGAAGCCGCTGCCGATGAGATGGTCGATATGGAAGTCGTCAAAGACAAAGCCATCCACTACGCCGAAGAACGCGGCATCATCTTCATCGATGAGATCGACAAGATCGCAGGCGGCCGTTCCTCCGGCGGCCCCGACGTTTCCAGAGAAGGCGTGCAGCGCGACATCCTACCGATCGTCGAAGGCGCGACCGTCAAGACCAAGTACGGCCAGATGAAGACCGACCACATCCTCTTCATGGCCGCCGGTGCCTTCCATGTCTCCAAGCCCAGCGACCTCATCCCCGAGCTCCAGGGACGCTTCCCGATCCGCGTCGAGCTTTCAAGCCTTACCAAGGATGACCTCCGCAGCATTCTGACCGAGCCGCGGCAGGCCCTCATCCGCCAGTACACCGCGCTCCTCGAGACCGAAGGCGTCGACATCACCTTCACCGAGGACGCCCTCTCCGCTATCGCCGACATCGCCTCCCGCGTGAATACAGAGACCGAAGACATCGGCGCCCGCCGCCTCTATACGATCTTGGAGCGCGTCTTAGAAGACCTCTCCTTCGATGCGCCGGACCTCGAAGATAAGCACGTCACCATCGACGAGAGCTATGTGAGAAATAAGCTCGGCGACGTCACGGAAAATATAGATATTTCGAATTACATCCTGTAGCCCTTTGCGCACAGGATAAAACCGCCGGAAGGGGAGCCCTTGTGGATCACTTTCCGGCGTTTTTTTGATGGCGATTTTGCGCTCAGTGAGGAAAATAAGGCTTCGGGTAACGGTCCGATTTTTGCATGCTTTGAGGAGAGAGGACATATACACTGTGATAGTTATTCAAAATTCGTTTTCTTACGTCCGATTGTCGTCATTACAACTGATGAAACCATCAAACCTTTGATATTTTTATCAGTTCAAGTGCAAGATTATGAATAGAATGACGGATAAAATGCCATAAATGTACTTGTAAATCAGTAAAATATGTGCTAATATGTTTGCATAAATAATAAATCACTCTTTAGATGACAGGGAGAGGTGGAGAAATGAAAAGAAGCAAGCTGTTCATTACCGCTGCAGGCATTAGCTTTGCTTTTGGCGTGACCTCTATCGCTTATGCAGATACGCCATTTCTTCGTCAGGAACAGTTGCAGGAGCAAAAGATTCAGCATGCCATCAGTGCGAGCCGGAGCACGGCTCAGCTGACGAAACCTATCGCCATTGAAAAAGCAGTAGAAGTAGATTCTTCGATTCAAGATCTTTCTTCTACTGCTTTTCTCGTGCGAGAGATCGTGGTAGATGACAATCTGGAAGAGTTCTCCTTTTTGGAAGATATGACGGCTTCCTATACGAATCAGGAAATTACGCTGGCAGAGGCAGCAAAGCTCCTTGACGCTATGAATCAGAAGCTCTCGGATAAGGGATACGTGACCAGCCGCGTGGTGATTCCTGAGCAGAATGTAGCAAGCGGTCTGTTTCATTTGAAACTGCTGGCAGGACGCATGGGGCGTGTGGTTTATGCGGATGGCTGCAAGGCAGTTACCTGGCGCAATGCCTTTCCCATCCACGAAGGGGATCTTTTGAATGTATACCTGCTTGAGCAAGGCGTGGAGCAGATGAGAAAGGTTGCCTCGCAGGACGTCTCGATGCAGATTCTCCCCGCGAATGCGGCAGGTGTTTCAGATGTGGAGCTGACAACATATGCAGGGAAGCAGCTTTCCGGCAGTCTATCGGTGGACAATGCAGGCCTTGCAGAAACAGGCAAGTACCAGTGGACGCTGACAACAGGCATCGATCGTTTCTTTCATGCGAATGACCAGCTGCAGTTTTCTTTTTCCCTGGATGGCAGTCGTGATGGAAGCGAAAAAGGGACGCGCAATCTGAGCTTTTCCTACTCCATTCCTCGCGGCAAAGATACGCTGACGTTTCGCCATGACCGCTACCGGTATCACCAGACGGTGCGTTCCATCCCCTATGATTTCATCAGCCAGGGGAAGACGAGTGTCAGCCGTCTGATGCTGGATCACCTCATTTCCCGCAACCGGATGGAGAAACGCTCGTGGGACTTGGCGGTCATCAAAAGAGACTCGCACACCTTTTTGAATGACATGGAAATCCCTGTGCAGCGTCTCGATCGGACGGCGCTGGAAATCGGGCTGTCTGATCAGTTGCGGCTCGGAAACAGCAGTCTCTACCTCCGACTTGCCCATCGGCAGGGCATGGGATGGCTGGGAGCGCAGGAAGAAAATGAATACAGTGATGCGCCGAAGAGCCGCTACAAACTGTGGCTCTTTGACGCAGACTGGTACAAACCACTGACGCTGGGCCATCGTCCTGCTTCTTTTTCTGCTTCCTTTCATGGCCAGTGGAACACGGCAGGCAAGCGGCTTTATGGGATTGACCAGATCAGTATCGGAAACAGTTATACCGTCCGCGGCTTTGACGGCGAGTATACACTGATGGGCGAAAGCGGCTGGTACTTGCGAAATGAACTATCCAGTCGCATCCCCTCTCTGCATAGTGATGTATATGTTGGCGTGGATGTCGGCAGCGTATATGGTGTCTCGACGGAATCTCTGGTCGGGCACACCATTGCAGGCTTGGCGATAGGACTTCGCGGACATCTCCCCTCTCACATTTCCTATGACGCCTCTATCAGCCGTGCGCTGTATCATCCAGAAGGGTATCATACGCAGAAATGGGTGCCCTCTTTCTCTATGAGTTGGCATTTTTAGAAACAGGAAGTATGAATCATGAAGAAACGCAATACACTGGTTAAGAAAATCGCAGCCGCTCTTCTTGCGAGCCTTTTCTATACAGATACCATTCTTCTGGCTGCCTCTCCCATTCTGCCAGACACAAAAGCTCCATCTGATCGCCAGCCCCTCGTGCAGGAAACGGCGAGCGGCATTCCTCTTGTCAATATTGCCGCACCTTCAGCTGGCGGAGTCTCTCGCAATGACTATGAACGCTTCAACGTGCCCGAAAAAGGGGCCGTTCTAAATAACTCCTATACCCTCTCGAAAACAGAACTCGCAGGCTTTGTACAGGGCAATGCGAATATGGCAGGCGGCCCGGCGAAGATCATCTTGAATCAGGTGACAAGCGGTCATCCTACGACGATGAACGGCTTTCTCGAAGTGGCAGGTACGAAGGCCGATGTAGTGATCGCAAATCCGAACGGCATCACCGTGAATGGCGGCGGCTTCATCAATACCGGTCGCGCCATACTCACCACGGGCAAGCCGGAGTATAGTCGGGACAATCAGTGGAAAGATATTCGCGTCTCGAATGATGCGATGATTGTGATCGACGGTAAAGGTCTCAATGGGGAGAAGGCCGATGCCATCGAACTGTATACCCGCGCAGCAAAGATCCTGGGGCAGATCAAAGCAGAGACGCTTCAGGTGACGACGGGCGCGAATGTCATTGATGCTAAAAGTGGTACAGTAGCGGCCATCGAAGGCAGCGGAGTGAAGCCGCAGGTTGCCATTGATGCCGCAGACTTTGGTGCCATGAATGCAGGACGTATCTTTTTCGTATTGACGGAAGAAAACATTCCTGCACAACTCCAAAGTGCCATTGAGGCGCAGGACCTTGTGATCGACAGCAAGGGCAATCTGTATCACACGGGCATCATCCATACAAAGGATGGAGCGACGATTCGCGCAAAGGACATACTGAATAAGGGCACTATCGCGTCTGGCGGACATCTGTCTCTCACCTCGGAAGGCACGCTGACGAATGCGAAGACCATCGGTGCAGAAGGCCATGCAGAGATTCACGCGGGCGATGTGGTGAACCAGTCCGTGATAGCAAGCGAGGGACATCTTGCCATTTCTTCGGATCGCACCATCACAAATGAGAACAGCCGTATTCTGGCCAATGGCGATGTCACTCTCGCTGCGAAGACATGGATGGACAACCAAAACGGAACGATCGCGGCTGGTGGGAATTTGGATGTCAAAACAGCGGAACTGAATAACGAGCAAGGAAACGTCACTGCCTATGGCAATGGCTTGCTTTCGGCTGCGCGGAAATTGGATAATGCGGAAGGCCATGTGGCGGCGAATCAGGCGCTCAATATCACGTCAGGAGAAGTCGTAAATACCAAAGGCACACTGACCGCTGGGCAGGATGAGCGTATCGAGACGAAGACCATCCAGTTGGACGGGAAACTCATCGCAGGAAGAAATCTCACGGTGCAAACGGAAGCAGACATCACGAATGAACACGCAGAAAACGGATTCGGCATCACGAAAGCAGGCGGCGAACTTGCAATTTCTACGAAAGGAAAACTTACCAATGCAAAGAAGCTGGAAGCAGATGGAAAGATCTCACTGAACGCAGATGGCATCAACAATCACAAGGACGCAGAAATCACAGGCGGGGCGATTCGCATACAGGCGAAGTCGCTCCTGAACCGTGGGCTGATGAATGCAGATGGAGAGCCTGAAATTCATGCTCTCCATCTGGAAAATCTGGAAACAGGCCGGATTTACGGAAACAATATCACGATTGACACCAAGACATTGGAAAACAGAAAAGATAAAGCACTGGAAGAACAACTCGCAGAGAAAATGTGTGTGCTGAAAGCAAAAGAGCAGGCACTTGATGAAGCGTTTGCTGCGGACGTGACAGCTTTCACGAAGGATGAGCAGAAGACAGCGTATCTTTCGGCCATTCAGCAGCGGCAGAAAGAGTATGACGAAGCGAAAGCAGAAGTGGACACACTGCGCCATGAGATGGCAGCGCATAAGTCCGGAGCTATCGCGGCGCGAGAAAATCTCGCAATTTCCGGAGATACCCTGCTAAGCAGCTCGGCAGCCCTGCTCTATGCGGGTGGTGATTTGAGTATCATAGAAAAAGACAGCATCACAAACCGCGGGGCCGACATCACTGCGTTGGGGAATGTTACGCTCGCTGCGCCCCGGATTTCCAACGAAAATGAAGCCTTCTCGGCCAAGCGCGTATGGACAGGCGAAACGGTCAACCCAGATCTGATCCGTATCGATGAAGCGGGGCATCCCGAAAAAGGGCAGGCATTCGATGCCAGTGAGTTCAGCGCGCTGGGCAGCGGCTATGGCGCGTACCACAACAAAGCTGAATACAAGGAGCTCATCGAAGAAGCCGGCTATGATACGATCGAGCAGATCACCGACGAGGAACGTGCCGCAGGCAAGGAGCCTATCCCAGACGAACTGATCGGAAAATCCGCGCCGAACTACAACTATGATGACCCCATTTTCCAAAAGTTTGGCGTCACATCTATGACCTCCCCTCGCCCCAGCTACGATGACCCCCCCAAGCAGGCCGAGTGGGACGCACAGTACAAAGGTATCCTGGAGACGCTCAATACTAAAATCCGAGCCTACAATGAAGAAGCAGAAAAAGAGAACAATTCCCACGGTGCGATCGGCAGCTACAAGATTAAGAACTACACCATCATCCGCACCACCACGCACACCTCCGAGAAGCAGGTACAGGAAACCCGCGCAGGCCAGGTCGCAAGCGGAAAACATATGACACTCACGGGGAATGTCATCAATGAAAACAGCCGCATCACAGCAGGCGCTTCACTTTCTACAACTGGCGGCAGCCTCGAAAACAAAGCCGAACAGAATCAGGTACAGTCCGTCACCTTCGGCACCACACAGGAAAGCTATACCAAGAGAAAGCCAAGACCACACAAGGCATGGCGCAGACATTATCGCGGACAAGTCTTCATGACACCGCAGAAAGAGATGGGCAATCCCACTTCCCTGGGCGTCGGCAGCTACGCGGGATATACCGCCTCTGCCCCGCAGAGTCAGGATATCACACAAAGCATCCGTGACAATGTACAAAACTTCCTCTACCCCTTCCATGCAGAAAGCAGCACCAAGCCGGGAACGGCAGCGGGCAAAGAAACAGGCGGCAGCCTCTCCTTCCTCCCGGAAAGCGCCCTCTACCAGCTCCATCCGGAAACCACCGCCAAGTACCTAGTCGAAACCGATCCCGCCTTCACCAATAAAAAGAAGTTCCTCTCCTCCGACTACATGTACCAGCAGATGACCTGGGATCCCGAACGCGTCACCAAGCGCCTCGGTGACGGCTTCTACGAACAGGAACTTCTGCGAAACCAGATCATCCAGCTGACAGGCAAGACCTATCTCGACGGCTTCACCAATAACGAAGACGAATTCCATGCGCTGATGGACAGAGGCATCGCCTATGCGAAAGAATTTCATCTGACGCCCGGCATCGCCCTCACCAAAGAACAGATGGCTGCTCTCACCAGCGACATCGTCTGGCTCGAGACCACCACCGTCACCGTAAACGGCAAAACGTATGACGTCCTCTACCCTCACGTCTACCTCAAAGCGGGCAGCGAGAAAAAGATAGCAGCAGACGGAAGCCTCATCAGTGCGAATCAGCTTGTCATGGAAGCCAAGAATCAACTCGCCAATAGCGGCGTACTGATGGGAAACTCCATCCTCATGCAGGGGAAAGACATCGTGAACCGCGGCATGATCTACGGCGATACCGTGCAGCTGAAAGCCTCTCATGACATCAAAGAGAGTGGTATCATCCATGCAGAAAAGCAGGTATCGTTGACCGCGGATAACAACATCACCATGCAGGACACCGTGCTGCACGAAAAGAACCAGGATGTGCTGCATACCACCGCCGGCATCGCCGTCAAGGGCAAGGACGGCGTCCTCCTCATGGAAGCAGGAAAAGACATCCACCTCACCGGCGCGACGCTGGAAGCTCTCGGAGACAATGGCTCCCTGATCCTGAAAGCAGGAAACAACATCCATCTGGACACGGATACTCTCGAAGCCAGGAAAGACATGACGGAGAACAGCGACAATTACATCCGTACCTATAGAAAAACAGAGACGACAAATACACTCGCGGCCGGGAAAACCATCACCCTCGCGGCGGGTGAGAATTTGAGTGCCAGAAATACGACGGTACTTTCAGAAAACGGTCAAATAACGGCTGCCGCCAAGGGTGACGTGAACCTGGAAAACGGCTATAATGAGTCCAAGGACGACTATGGCCTGAAATACAAGGAACGCGGTCTCCTATCCAGCAAGACCACAACGATCAAGAGCCGTGATGAAAGCAAGACCGTGACAGCCTCTACCCTTTCGGGAGATGCCGTGCAGATCACCGCAGGCGGGAATACGAATATGACTGGCTCCCAAGTCATCGGCACACATGACGTCGCGATTTCTTCCGGCAAAGATACTTCCATTTCCAGCGCGGAAGAGTACGAACAGCATGACTACGCCAAGCAGGTCAAGAAGAGTGGCCTGCTCTCGGGTGGCGGACTCGGCTTTACCATCGGGACGGAGAAACGGAAGGATCAGTATAGAGATGCGGACGTTCTGCAGAAAGCATCCACCGTGGGAAGTGTAAGCGGCAATGTGTCGATCGAATCAGGCAACAAGGTAGTTATCGGCGCGTCAGCCGTACTCGCGGGAAAGGATATTTCTATCACAGGCGAGAATGTACAGATTTCCAGCAAGGACAATGTGTATCACAGCGAAGAAAAGCACGAGTATAAAAAGAGCGGGCTCACCGTCTCTGCTACGGGTGGAGCAGTAGCAGTTCTGAGTGATGCTTTGGCTTATGCTCAAAAGGCATCCAGCGCCAGAGATAAACAACTGAAAGCACTTTATGGCGCAGAAGTCTACCAGACAATAGCAAAAGGGAAAGATGTCTTGAAAGATCTGTCAGGGAAAGGAATGCCCGGGGTCAGCGTGGAAATCGGAACCAGCTCTTTTAAAGCGGAAAACCATACCAAATCAACAGAAGCCATGGCAAGTGCGCTCATCGCAAACGAGAATGTGAAGGTGCAGACCAAATCGGATATTTCCATGAAAGGTTCTCAGGCTTCCGGTCATACGATTTCCTTCCATGCAGGTGGCAGCATCATGCTCGATGCCGCGGAGGATAGAAGTACCACGGACACCGTGCAAAGCAGCAAAAGCAGCCAGATGGGAATGAATTTCATGCCCACAGGAAATAGTGTATTTGCGGAAAACAGCAAAGGCAATGGCACAGAAGCGGAAATCATAACTACGCATACCGGCAGCCAGCTGACTGCCGAAGAGAAAATTTCCCTGGAAAGCGGCAAAGATACAGCCCTTCGCGGAAGCCGCGTTTCTACGGGGCAAGTTAGCGTTCAAGCTGGTGGAAATCTTTCCATCGAGAGTTTGCAGGATACAGATACTTATCGCTCGCAGAGCCATAGCACCGGCAGCAGCTTCAGCACAGGTACCTCTCGTGCTACTGCTCACCATGGCAAATGGATGACAGGCAAGTCTGAAGAAAATACAGATTCCCATTATGCAAGTGTGACAGAACAGGCCGGTATTCACGCTGGTGCAAACGGATATGATATCACCGTAAAGGGCAACACAAACCTGACAGGCGGACTCATTGACAGCACTGCCGCTAAAGAAAAGAACAGTCTCACGACAGGCACACTGTCTTGGGCGGATGTACAAAACAAAGCAGGGTATTCTATGGCTACCAACGGAAGAATATATGGAGCTGACTGGACACCCACAAAGACCATCCAGACAAAGCAGGGAGAGAAAACCACAGGTGGTATCCAAATGCATAACAGCCCCATTCATGCACAGCCTGCCAAAGGACAGGCTGAAACGATCACTCAGTCAGCACTAACCGATGGCGCTGTTTCAATTACTGACCAGGCTCATCAGAAGCAGGATATTTCCACGCTGAACCGAGATACGGAAACCAGCCTGCATCAGCTGGAAAAGATTTTCGACAAAAAGAAAATACAGGAACGGAGAGAGCTTGTCAGCGAATTTGCCAAGCTGGGCGCAGAGAAAATCGGAGACATTGCCAAAGAAAAGAACTGGGCCGAAGATGACTACAGAAGGACGCTGCTTCACGGCTTGCTGGGGGCGCTGACTGCTCAAATGTCAGGGAACAGTGCGTTCGTCGGAGGTGCTGCGGGAGCGGCCACCGAACGTTTGCAGCCTGTGCTCGACAAGCTTCTCAAAGACTATCCAGAGCTACGGGAAGATGCGGGAAGTGTTATTGGATATGCTGTGGGTAAAGCACTCAATGATGGTAAGACAGGTGAAGCAGTGGCATGGAATGGAACGAAGTTCAACTGGCTAAGCCATGAGCAGCAGGATAAACGCAATGAACTGATTGCAGAAGCGGAAGCGCGTGGTGATGAAAATGCAGCAGAAAGCATTCGTCAGTATTATGAGCAGCTTGATTATGATCAGGATCAGTTTATAGCCAAAAGTCATTTGTTGGATAATGCAGAATACTCGGAAGAACTTGAGCAAGCTATTATTAATGGCACAGCTGAAGAACGCAAACTGCAGGAGCAAGATTACGGACATATTGTTGCAGTAGAGGCTTTGCGTTTGGCGAAGTACCAGGGACTCACTGCTTATAACTTCGGCGATGAAGACTTTGTCACACTGAATGGAAGTATTGGTGCGACACTTGGCGTTTCTGGAGGATTCATCATGGATCGTATGGGGAATGTATATTATTCTGCAGGGGCAGGTATGGTATTTGGGGCTAGTGCAGGTATAACAACGGGAAAGTTTAAAGCAGATACATCTAAATGGGATGACGATAAATATAAATCAGCTATAACAGGAATTAGTGGTTCTTTTGGGCTTAGTGGTATCTTTTTATCTGGCGGTGTGTCCATAGGAACAAAATATGGAGATAGAGAAATTGGATTAGCAACTGGAACAGGATTATCGGCTTCTGGTATTGTCAATTATACAGAATTTATTTGCAATATAAAGGACTTATAAGCAGGTGAATTCTATGAAAACATCTAATGATGCAAAAATGACAGTATGTTCCATTGCAGTTACATTGAGTATATTGTTAATTACTTTGGGCGTATATTGGGGAACGCAATACCTAGATGAAAACTATGTAAAATATGATGTCGAACAGATGCTTAATGTATGTAATCAAATACCCGATCCCACAGAACGAAAAGGGGAAACAATTACTATCGATAAGAGATGGATTGTAAAGTCTGTTATTGCTAATCGCATATATCCGCAACTTTCAAACCAAGATGGTATTCAATTTTTTTCGGATTATGCTAGAAGACATGGATGGGTTATTTGTAAAAGTAGATGGGGAGAAAATAAAAGGGGGGATAAGATATATTATTTGACGTTAAAGAAGAAAGACATTAGTTGCTATATTGCGCATGAAGAATTTTCTGAAAAATGGAGAATATGGATTCAAAAAGATGATATTTTTAGAAAATTGGGACTATAAAAAGATAGTGCACTACTCATGCAAGAAATCCTGACATCGTACAATGACATTAAAGCAAGACATACCACAGCCACCTTTGAATGCGAGACTATCACAGCAAAAGCTGGTAAAGGTGTAATTATCGAAAAATGGTTACAACGAAGCCGCGGACGACTACGGCCTGAAATACAAGGAACGCGGTCTCCTCTCCAGCAAGACCACAACGATCAAGAGCCGTGACGAAAGCAAGACCGTGACAGCCTCTACCCTTTCAGGAGATGCTGTGCAGATCACCGCAGGCGGGAATACAAATGTCACCGGTTCAAACGTGGTAGGCACACATGACGTCGCGATTTCTTCCGGCAAAGATACTTCCATTTCCAGCGCGGAAGAGTACGAACGGCATGACTACGCCAAGCAGGTCAAGAAGAGCGGCCTGCTCTCGGGTGGCGGACTCGGCTTCACCATCGGGACGGAGAAACGGAAAGATCAGTATAGAGATGCGGACGTTCTGCAGAAAGGCTCTACTGTTGGCAGTATCTCTGGTAACGTTACTATTACTTCTGATAAAGACATCCATGTGAATGCATCGGATATTATCGCGGGGAAAAATATTTCAATGACCGGCGAAAACGTAAATATTTCAAGCAAAGACAATGTGTATCATAGCGAGGAAAAGCATGAGTATAGAAAGAGCGGGCTCACTGTCTCTGTGGGTGGTGCTGGTATCGAGGCTATAGAGTCGGTGGCAGCGCCGGCTACACGGATGACAGAAGTTTCCGATCATCGCCTGAAAGCTCTCTATGGGTATGAGACAGCAGAAACGATAAAGGAAAATGGAGATGCATTAAAAGCTGCGGTCAAGGGGAATTTTTCTCCTACGGTTTCTATCGGTATCACTAGCAGCTCCAGTAAGTCAGAAAGCCATAGCACCATAACAGAAGCGCAAGGCAGTTCATTGCAGGCAGGGCAAGACGTGACTATTAAGACGAAAGAAGATTTGAATGTCAAAGGCTCTGATATCGTAGGCAACCATATCCACTTAGAAGCTGATAACGATATACATATTTGGGCTACAGAAGAAAAAGAAACCCAGAAGAGTAGCCAAAGCAGCAAAGGCGGTAGTCTTGGCGTCAGTCTTTCTGCCGGTTCAGTAGTTTCTGTAGATGGTAAATTCTATGCTGGTAAAGGCAAAGAAAACGGCAGTACTACCAGCTATAGAGCAAGTACCGTGAATGCCAATGATACACTGACCATGAAGAGCGGAAAAGATACCGATCTCATCGGCAGTACGGTCAGCGGAAACAAAGTGAAGGCCGATGTAGACGGTAATCTAAACATCGAAAGTTTGCAGACCAAGAAAGAGTATAGCGAAGAAAACATATCGGCAGGCATGAGCTTTAGTACAGCAGCCGGTAAAACCAGCTATGGCGGTAGTGCGTCCAAAGGAAACATGAAGAGTCACTATGAAAGCGTCATCAATCAGTCAGGAATCCGTGCGGGCGGTGAAGGCTTTGATATCTCTGTCAAAGAAAATACCGATCTGAAAGGTGGAGTGATTGATAGTGCTGCAAGCAAGGATAAAAATACTCTGACTACTGGTACTTTGAGCTGGGAAGATAAGGAAAATAGGGCAAATTACTCTTCTAAAGGGATAGGAGTATCCTATAGCCATTATGGTAATTATGACCAAATGACGCAAAAGCAGAAGAATGAAGTATACAATAAGAACGGTTTAACTCCATCTATTTCCAGTGGTGCTCAAGGTAAAGCTAAATCTACAACTCTTTCTGCAGTAGCAGAAGGTACTATCAAAATTACTGATAGGAATAAGCAAAAACAGGACTTGGCAGATTTGAATAGAAATACCTCAAATAGCCTGAATCAACTAGGTGAAATTTTTGATAAGCAGAAACTAGAAGAACGAGAAGAAATGGCTGATTCCTTCGGAAAAATTGCCTATAATGCGATTCATAATATGAAAGATGGAAGCAAAAAGACAGCCATGCATGCGTTGACAGGTGGCATAATGAGTCAACTAAGCAATGGAAACTTTATGGCCGGTGCCACTTCTGCATTCTTGAATAAAATGTTAATGAATGAAATCAAGAAAGCCTCTAATGGAGACCCTGCTACCATGCAATGGATGAGTGCTATAGTAGGTGGAATCGCATCGGAATTAGTAGCTGGAAATGGTCAAATCGGTGCTAGTGTGGCCAGCAATGCCACTAAGAATAACAGCTTGAGAGATGCTATTGAGGCCATAAACGGGACGTTTGATGCCGGTGAAGCTTATGAAGAGGTAAAGATTGATAATGATCAGGAGCTAGATGATAATACTTTCGATATTGGTGTAGGCAATGAAGAAAATGTATGGGAGAAGGCGAAACTATATGAGCCAAGTTCCAATTCGTTTGATAATACTTTGACTGAAAATATGGGGGATACTGCTTTAGAGAAGAGCGAAGAAATTACGGTAGAAAAAACTATATCATGGGGAACTGCAAACTATTTTGAGGCGAATGATGATTTCTTAAACCGAAAAGAAGCAGAACAAATAGGGCGTGATTTCGGAAATAGAGCCTTAAAAACCTGGAGTGGGATTTCTTACCTGAAAGATGTGAGTGAAAATCAGCAAAGGTTTAATACCTTGTATAATAAGTTAAGAGCTGATATTTATGATACATTGCCAATTTCAGCAGGAATAGCAGGCGCAGCGATAGGTGGACAGGCTGGAGGATCTTGCTTAAGCTTCGCCTTAGGCGGAATAATGGGCGGAATTGTAAACGGATATGTTGAAAATTCTAAATCTGAGTGGCAAAAGGAAGAGCAAAAAGGCCAAGATAAGTGGAATGAAGCGATTGGTACGGAAAGTAGAGGAAAATAAATATGTATAGGAATAATGTTATATATGATATATTTTTGCTTTTCGTATGTGTCTATATAATTAAAACATTTCTTTTGAAAAAAACATTATCGAAAAAAGAATTGTTTTTGATTAACCATTCAAAACCTTGGCTTAGGATTACGGTTAGCATAGCCATATTGATGCAAATATCATATATTTTCCTGTGCGATATTGGCATCTTTTCAGGCATATTATATACATGTATTAGTAGTTTATTGCTATTTACTGTTTTAATGACGTTTGCTATGATATGCTTTTTAAAATGGAGATATGGAGCTAAAGATTGGGAAACCAGATATGAAACAGAAATGATTATAGAAGGAATCATAGTTATTATATTTATATATGTAATGATGCATCTTTTCTAGAATGTAATATAGATTATAGTGACCCCATAGATTCAGTCTAGGCTTTTGGATTTTAAGTGTGTATCTACAGAAGAGTAGGAACGGCATGACTACGCCAAGCAGGTCAAGAAGAGCGGCCTGCTCTCGGGTGGCGGACTCGGCTTCACCATCGGGACGGAGAAACGGAAAGATCAGTATGCGGAATGAGGCTTGATGCAAAAGGGCTCTCTCATTGGCAGTGCGAAGGGAAATCTGTCAATTTCCGCTTCCGGACAAAAAATAAAGCCAGTCGTGCGGTCAGTATGGACATTTCTCTCGGTACGGCCAGGTCTACCAGCAGCTCTGAATCTGTAACGCCACAGACGTCGGTTCATTTTAAGCGTGCTTTATTGTATGTAAACGAAATGCGCTTTACGGCGGACAGAAGATCTATACGGCGATACCCCTTAGAAAAGGATCTCTATATGATGTAAGAAAATACGTGTTGTTTGGGATGCGCGGGCCTATGGTCTGCGCATTTTTATTTGTGAAGAGCAGTGGGGCGCACGTTAGAAATGAAAATGATGTACGAGCGTGGTAAAAAATACGGCGAACCTCTTTACTTTTTCTCTTTATCGTGATAAAGTATAACCATAGCAAAGAAAGAGGAGGGCTCGTATGGCTCATGCAATAGACGATTTAAAAATGGTGCATGAAGAGGAAATGAAGAATTATGACCGCATCGAGAGTGCGGTGGTTTCCGTCATGCGGCGTCACGGATGCAAGATCATCCAGACGCCGACTTTTGAGGATTACGATACATACGGCACCTATTTCCCGCAGCTGCAGCGCGAGATGATCAAGACCATCAGCAGTGAGGGCGAGGTGCTGGTCATGCGGCCGGATGTGACGGTGCCTCTCGTGAAGACGGCGTCGCGCGAGTATCCGGATGCACGGCAGCTTTTGAAATTCGGCTATGTGTCGATGGTCTTCCGCGAATACTATGGCAAGTCGACGCACGGGAAGTATTTCCTGCAGAGCGGGGTCGAAGTCCTGGGGGATGAGACGCCGGAGTGCGATGGCGAGGTCATGGTGATGGCGGCGGAATTCCTGGAGTCGGTGGGCATCCGTGATATGCGTATCGATCTCGGGAGTGTGGCGTACATGGATGCGCTTTTCGAAGAGCTGCGCCTTTCGAAGGAGGAGCTGTCGCAGGTGCGGGAGTTCCTGGAGAAGAGAAATCTCGTTTCCTTCGAAAAGCTGGCTGACCGACTGTCGATCACGAAGATCCAGCGGGATGTGCTCTTGGAGCTGCCGCGGCTCTTTGGCAGCTATGAAGAGACGCTGAAGCGTGCGGAAGGTCTTTGCCTGAATCATAAGATGGCGGATGCCCTCGCTCGCCTTGAGAAGGTGTATGAGTATCTGGCGGTCGCGGGCTATGCGGATCGCGTGCAGCTGGACTTCGGCTTCACATCGCACATGGGATACTATACGGACTTGGTTTTCCGCATCTATGCGGATGGCGCGCTGTACTCCCTGATCTCCGGCGGGCGGTATGATTCGCTGGCGGCGCAGTTCCAGGTGCCGCGTCCGGCGTGCGGCTTCGGGATGAATATGAATCTGCTTTATGAAGTGATGGCGGACTCGAATCTTTTGGAAGAGATGGCACCCTCGTGCGATCTGGCGGTGGTCTATGAGAAGGCGGATCGGGATCTCATCGTGACGCTCATGGCATGGCGCAAGAAGGGCTACTCGGTGATGGGGGTCGCGAGTACGAATGCGATCGCCAGAGGTGATTATAAATTGATCGTTTCTTATAAAGAAGGGCGTTTCCTTTTAGAGGGGGCGGCGCTCACGAAGGAAGAGCTGGAAGAAAAATTGGGAGGTCTGTAGTATGCTGCATATTGCACTGGCGAAAGGGCGCATCGCGAAGACGGTCATGAAGCGGCTGGCGGAGGGGGGCTTCCATTTTTCTGATTATTCGGATGAGAGCCGCAAGCTCATTTTCACCGATGATGAGGAGCGCATCCGCGTGACGCTGGTGAAGAGCCCGGATGTCGCGGTGTATGTACGCCGCGGGGCAGCAGATGCCGGCATCGTCGGGAAGGATGTCCTCATGGAGGACGGAGAAGAGGATGTCTATGAGGTGCTGGATCTTGGGATCGGCCGCTGCCGCATGGCGGTGTCTGGCATCAAAGGAAATCAGAAGGTCATGCAGAAGCGGATCCTGACGGTGGCTTCGAAGTATCCGTCGATCGCGCGAAAATATTTCGCAGATCGTTTCCAACCCATCGATATCATCAAGCTGAATGGCTCGGTCGAGCTGGCACCGCTCGTAGGTCTCTCGGATGTCATCGTCGATATCGTGGAAACGGGGACGACGCTTCGCGAGAATGGACTCGAAGCCTATGATTACTTCATGGATTTCTCCGCCCGCCTCATCTGTAATAAGGTATCGTATAAGATGAAGCAGAAGGAAATTGCAGAATTTATGGCGTTGGTTAAATAAATAGGTGACTGGTGGCTAGTGGCTAGGGATTAGGAATTGGGGATTAGGAGTGACTAGCGACTGGTGACTGGGATTCTCCGGCATCGTCATCCCGAGCGTAGCCGAGGGATCTCTACTGCACTGCGGAAATCAGCGTGTATGCGCTGAGGGGAAACGATGTCTTGGTGCTGCCTCACATCAGGCAATGAGCGTTCTGCAATATAGATTTCTCGGCTACGCTCGAAATGACGACAGCGCGAAGCGCTATCAAAACTCCGCGGCGCTTCATTATTATTTGCGCCGCACCAACCCCTTTGAACCCGTAGAAACTACAGAACCCGCCCCCCTCTTTCGCACGCAATCAAAGGGTACCCGCTCGGGGGCTTACCATGAACCTTGAACCCGCCAACTTATATACTGAAAGAAGGATAATAACATCATGGAATGGATCACAGTACCTGAAAAAGGTTTTACTTTGAGAGAAGTACGTACATTGACGAACCGCAATGTGAATTTGTCGGAAGAGCTGGAGAAGTCCGTCTCTGCTATTTTGGAAAAGGTCAGAGATGGGGGAGATGCTGCCATCCGTGAGCTGACGAAGAAATTCGACGGGGTAGAGCTCTCCGATTTCCGTGTGACGGAAGAAGAGAGGCAGGAAGCTCTCGCGCAGGTGACGCCGGAATTTCTGGAAGTTCTGAAAGAAGCGAAAGCGAATATTGAGACATTCCACAAGGAACAGGTGAGAAAGTCCTGGACGAAGAATTTCAGAGATGGCGTGGAGCTCGGTGAACAATTTCTTCCGATCCAGCGTGTCGGCGTCTATGTACCTGGCGGCCGCGCGGCCTATCCCTCGACCGTACTCATGGATACGGTACCGGCACTCGTAGCTGGCTGCCCTTCGGTCGCCATGACGACACCGCCAGGGAAGGATGGCAAGGTGAATCCGAATATCCTGGCAGCTGCTTACGTGGCTGGCGTAAAGGAGATCTATAAGGTCGGCGGTGCGCAGGGCATCGCGATGCTGGCATACGGCACGGAGTCTGTCGAGCCGGTCTTCAAGATCGTAGGACCGGGCAATGCGTTCGTCGCTATGGCAAAGCGTCTCGTCTTCGGTACGGTCGGCATCGACATGATCGCAGGCCCATCCGAGGTGTGCTGCGTGGCAGATGCCAGCGCGGATCCGACATGGATCGCAGCCGATCTCTTGTCGCAGGCGGAGCATGACCCGCGTGCGGCTGTTTTCCTCATCACGCCGGATGCAGACTTTGGCAAGAAGGTCGAAGCGGAGATGGAGCGTCAGATGAAAGAGCTCTCCCGCTATGAGATCATGAAGAGTTCCGTCGATGACTATGCGAAGGCCTTCCTCTGCAAGGATGCGGCGCAGTGCTTCGACATCGTGAATAAGATCGCGCCGGAGCATCTGGAAGTCGAGCTGCCGGATCCGAAGCAGTATCTGCCGCTCATTTATAATGCAGGCGCTATTTTCCTCGGGAAATACACCTCCGAACCGCTCGGTGACTACATGGCTGGCCCGAACCACACGCTTCCGACCTCCGGTACCGCCGCTTTCTCCTCGCCGCTCGGCGTTTATGATTTCGTCAAGCACAGCAGTGTAGAAATGTATAATAAAGAGGCCTTCCAGAAGATCTCCAAGAAGGTCCAGATCTTTGCCCAAGCGGAAGGCCTGACGGCTCATGCTCATGCGATGGAGGTGCGTGATGAAGACTGAATGGCTCAGAAAAACGATCGCTGACTTTGATCCGTACTTCGTAGCGCCGATCGCAGAAAAGCATGTCATCAATGCGAATGAAAACTATCTGAATGTCCTGACCATCCCCGGCGTGAAAGAAGAGCTTATTCAGGCTCTCGATACGTTCCGTCCGCAGATCTACCCGAAGCCGATGTCCGATGACATTCGGGAAGCGCTGGCGGATTACATCGGCGCGAAGCCGGAAAACTTCATCGTAGGCAATGGCGGCGATGAAATGATCAGCTATCTTCTGGGGACCTTCCTTGATCCGGGCGATCAGATCCTGATCCACAGCCCGACCTTCGACATGTATGAGCTTGGCGCGGAAACGCTGGGAGCCTCTGCCATCAAGGTACAGGATCTTCCCAGATACCGGCGCAACCAGAAAGGACTTCTGGAAGCGGTCAGGACATACCAGCCGAAGGTGACTGTCATTTGCAATCCGAACAATCCGACCGGCGATCTGCTCCCGCGTGCATTCATAGAGGAAGTGCTGAAGGCCGCTGACAATATCGTCTTCGTCGATGAGGCTTACATGGAGTTCGCCCAGAAGGAAAGCGTCATAGATCTCATCGATACATATCCGAATCTCATCGTGCTCCGCACGCTCTCGAAAGCCTTTGCTCTGGCCGGCATGCGCTGCGGCTACCTCGCTGCCGATGAAGCGCTGATCGAAGCCATCGCGAAGATCAAGGCACCGTACAATCTGAACGCTTTCACCCAGCTCTTTGCGCCGATCGTCATCCGTCACAGAGAGGATATTTTCAAAGTACGCGATGCCATCTGCGTGGAAAGAGATCGTCTCTACGCAGCCATGAAGGAGATCCCGGGTGTCACGGTCTACCCGTCCTGCACCAATTTTCTCCTCGTTCAGGTGGATAAAAAGCAGGAAGAGATCTTTGAAGCGCTTCGCAGGAAAGATATCCTTGTCAAGATTTATAGAAACAGCCAAGACATCCCGAATGGTTTCCGCATTTCCGTCACCACGAAAGATGTCGATGATGTGCTGATTTCTGTATTCCGGGAGGCACTCGCATGAGAAAAGCCACACTTCGCCGCACGACAGGCGAGACGGATATTTCCATCAGTCTGACTATCGATGGGACAGGACGTTTTGAAGGGACTAGCGGCATCGGATTCTTTGACCATATGCTGCACCTTCTGGCCCGTCACAGCAGCATGGACATTTCCCTCACCTGTCAGGGCGACCTCGATGTAGACAACCACCATACCATCGAAGACATCGGGATCACGCTGGGAGAGGTATTCGAAAAAGCGCTGGGGGATAAGAAGGGGATCCATCGCTATGGCTGCTTCTTCTGCCCGATGGATGAGACACTTTCCCGCATCGTGCTCGATCTATCCGGTCGGTCGTACCTCGTCTTTGATGTCGATATCCCTGTCGAGCGGATCGGCAGCTTCGAGACGGAAATGACGAGAGAATTCTTCCTCGCTTTTGCAAACAACGCGAAGATGAATCTTCATATGTCGACACTCTATGGCATGAACGGGCATCACATTGTCGAGTCCCTTTTCAAAGGCATCGGCCACGCGCTGAAGGAGGCCGTCACCATCGAAGGCGACACGGTATTATCCACCAAAGGAGTGCTCTGATGAAAATAGCCATCATTGATTACGATGCAGGAAATCTGGCAAATGTCGTCCGCGCAGCCACCCGGGCCGGTCTTGATGTCGTCGTCACCCGCGATCCGGAAGAGATCCGCGAGGCAAAAGCCATGATCCTTCCCGGTGTCGGTGCGATGAAGGATGCTATGGAACACCTCTCCGGCTATGGTCTCACGGACATCATCCGCGAAGAAGTCAGAAAGGGCAAAAAACTCGCCGGTATCTGCCTCGGCATGCAGGCACTCTATGAAGTCTCCGAAGAGGGCGGCGAAGTGCCGGCTCTTGGACTTCTTCCGGGGCGTATCGTCCATTTCCCAGAAGGAAATCTCAAAGTCCCGCACATGGGGTGGAATGAGCTAGTGATGCACCGGCCGCATGAAGTGCTTGCCGGTCTCCCCGAGAAGAGCTACGTCTACTTTGTACACTCCTACTACAAGACACCAGGGGACAGCGAAGACATCATCGCTTCCGCAGACTACGGCGTCACCGTACCTGCCGCCGTCGGAAAAGACAATGTATTGGGATTCCAGTTTCATCCAGAAAAATCCGGGCTCGTAGGGCTTACGATCTGGAAGAATTTAGCAGAATGGTTACAAAAATGAAAATATTTCCAGCAATTGATATAGAAGACGGACACTGCGTCCGCCTAAAGCAAGGCAAGATCGGCGACCTCACCGTCTATGGTGATGATCCGGTAAAAATGGCACTCAAGTGGGAATCCCTCGGCGCGAAATATCTCCACGTCGTCGACCTTGATGGCGCTTTCAAAGGAAATGGCGTGAATACCGAGGTGATCCATCGCATCTGTCAGACGGTGAAGATTCCCGTCGAAGTCGGCGGCGGCATCCGCACAGAGCAGGCCATCAAGCAGCATATCGAGAACGGCGTTTGGCGCGTCATCATCGGTTCGAAAGCGGTCGCCTCTCCGTACTTTGCGATCCAGGCCGCTAAGAAATACGGTGCTGACCATATCGCCGTCTCCGTCGATGCCCACGGCGACACCGTCGCCACCAACGGCTGGGTCGACGGCAGCCGCCAGAAGGTCCTGCCCTTCGTCAAGACGCTTCTGGAGAATGGCGTCAATACCATCGTTTACACCGACATCAGCCGTGACGGTATGCTGACCGGACCGAATTTCGAGATGATGGGAAAGCTGCAGGCACTTCCCGGGATCCACCTCATCGCTTCCGGCGGCGTTTCCTGTGCAGACGACCTGCGGAAGCTCTCTGACATGGGACTCTACGGTGCGATCACCGGCAAAGCTCTCTATGAAGAAAAAGTTTCGATGGAAGAGATCGTGGAGATCCAGGAAAAGTAAAAGGTTCAGGCTGACGGGGCGGCTACGCTGCACCACAAGTTTAAAAGCAGGGATTAGGGATGAGTGGCTAGGGATTAGGTGCCTCGAGTGACTGGGGACTTGAATACGACTTTGGGGCATCGCTCTATTTTACTTCGCGGCGCTTCCATAGTATTATGCGCCGCACCATCCCCGTTGAAGCTCTTGGACCTCTTGAACCTGCTGAACCTCTTTCGCATGCAATCAAGGGACAGCACGCCCCTCGGGCTGACCCCAAGCCTTCTTTATCTACCACATTTGAGTACACCCGCAAAGGACGCAACATTATGCTAGCCAAACGAATCATTCCCTGCCTGGACGTGAACCACGGGCGCGTCGTCAAAGGCAAAAAATTTCACAATCTTCAGGACGTTGACGATCCGGTGACACTGGGAAAATACTACTCCGAATCCGGCGCGGACGAGCTCGTTTTCTATGACATCACTGCCACTCACGAAGGACGCGAGACCTTCGTTGATACCGTCCGTGCCATCGCAGAAGAGCTCACCATCCCCTTCACGGTAGGAGGCGGGATACGCAAAGCAGACGATTTCCGTACCATGTTGCTGGCAGGAGCCGACAAAGTCTCCGTCAATTCTGCCGCTGTGATGCATCCTGAAATCATCCGCGAAAGTGCGGAACGCTTCGGTAACCAATGTGTCGTCCTCTCCATCGACGGCAAGCGGAACGGCAAAGGCGGCTGGGACGTCTTCGTCGAAGGCGGACGCAAGAATACAGGACTGTCCGTCGTAGACTGGGCCAGAAAAGGCATGGAGCTCGGCGCAGGAGAGATCTGCATGAATTCCATCGATGCAGACGGTGAAAAAGATGGCTATGACCTGGAGCTCATGCGCGTCCTCTCGGAAGAACTCTCCATCCCCGTCATCGCCTCCGGCGGCGCGGGGAAGAAAGAAGACTTTCTCAAAGCCTTCGAAGCAGGCGCTGATGCAGCACTGGCTGCCTCCGTCTTCCACTTCGGAGAGATCGCGATTCCAGATCTCAAACACTACCTCGCACAGAACGGAGTAGAAATAAGAGTATAAATGGTTCAAGGCTCAGGGGGGGAGGAGCAGCTTCGCCGCCATATAAAATTTGTGGCGAAGCCGCTCCACAACCCTGCACCCGATTTTCCATCCCAATGCTACAAAATGCGAAAGGCAACATTATGGAAACAGTAGACATAAAAAACATTTCTTTCAATGAAAAAGGCCTTGTGCCTGCCATTGTGCAGGACGCCAGAAGCGGCGAGATCCTCATGATGGCCTATATGAATCAGGAATCCCTGCAGAAAACCATCGAGACAGGAGAGACCTGGTTCTTCTCCAGAAGCCGACAGAAGCTCTGGCACAAAGGAGAAGAATCGGCCCACTTTCAGCATGTAAAGAAGATCTTCGTGGACTGCGATGCGGACACACTCGTCGTGCAGGTTATTCCCGAAGGCCCTGCCTGCCATACAAACAACCCCACCTGCTTCTTCAGAAGCCTTACAGAGTGGGAAAATAGGGAAGAAACAGGAAGCCTTGCGATCCTTCATACCCTTTTTGAAGAAATCAAAGATCGCCGCGCCCATCCGCAGGATAAGTCCTACACCAATTACCTGCAGAGCGAAGGCAAAAACAAGATCGACAAGAAGATCGGCGAAGAAGCCTCTGAAGTCATCATCGCCGACCAGCATCAAGACAAAGAAGAGATCATCGACGAGTCCTGTGACCTCCTCTATCATCTGTTTGTGATGTGGGAAAACTCTGGCATCGATCTCTATGACATCATGAGCAAACTTGAAGAACGCGACGAGAAGAAAGGCAATAAAAAGAAAGTCGGACATCAGGACAAGATCTTTTAGATAGAAAAAAAGGGGCTGTGAAGAAATGAATCTTCATTTCTTCACAGCCCCTTTTTACTTTGCTTTCATTTGGTTCAGGGTTCAGGGTTCAGGTGGCGGCTTCGCCGCCTTTTTTAGAAGATGGTATTCTCGTATCGCAGCCTTCCCCTCTAGGGGAAGGTGCCCCGCAGGGGCGGATAGGGTGACTATGGCATGAAAGACATCTGGGATAAGGTTTCCCGGTCACTCCTATGAGAGCTGCAAGTCCCCTGCGACAGATGGAACGCGAAAATGAGATGATCGTTATTTCACATCGCCTTTTTTTATGGACAATACGTGCAGGCCGGGATAGCCACGCCCTGCACCGTCATTTCGAGCGGAGCGAGAAATTATTTTCGTATGTGGTAAGGCAGACAGTGTAAGGAAAGCGAAACAAGAGAAACCCGCTATTAGGGAACCTAGGAAACCTTTGCACCATACCAACCATAATGACGCACCAGCTCAGCCCCCTATCAAAAAAACATGAAAAAGCAGTTGACACAAGAAAGGCAGTGTGGTAAGATAATACCCGTCGCTGATGAAGCGGCCCCGTTCGAAAGAGCGTCGAAAAAGATTTCCAAAAAATCATTTGACAAACCTCTACGAATGTGGTAAGATAATCAAGTCGCTTGAAGAGCGATGGTTCTTTGAAAACTGAA
>ERZ1034871.91-NODE-91-length-47325-cov-8.074445_pt1 | contig 47325 bp, 40 predicted proteins | sample MGYA00520631_ERZ1034871 | MGnify/ENA primary metagenome ERZ1034871 (study PRJEB33766, sample SAMN09781721) | gut metagenome | biome: gut microbiome | host: Homo sapiens | place: Madagascar | study: EMG produced TPA metagenomics assembly of the PRJNA485056 data set...
TTTTATCAGAACTCAAGGCTGCTTTTTCGTTTACACCAACTCCGATTGTTTCCTTTACAGTTTGAATAACCGTTAGGTAAGTTCACCTTGAAAAGAAAAAACAGCAAATTGTATAATTGACATAGGATCAATTCGGTCAGAATTTGATTGAAAGCCTCACAATAAGATGATAATATAAATACATGGGAAACCAGAGAGCCGGGCGGCTTACCCTCTTTTTTGGAGGGTAGCTAAGCCCCGGTGGGGCTTGTTTAACAACGACCGGAGCGAAGCGTAGACCTAACCCTCCAGACGAAAGAAAGGAGGGCGTTGCCAATGGTTACATATTCTGATTTGATTCAGTTTTGTATATTCATTGTTGCCCTTGTTGGTCTTTGCTATAAGATTTTCAAGGATAAACAAAAATAGCCGCCAACTACTGCGAATAGTTGACGGCTGTTAGATAATAACAGTTAATTACTATCGAGGGTAGCCGCTTCTCTGGCTTTCCCTTTTTCTATCATCAATATACCACATGTTAGCCTATTTTTTCAAGGTGAAAAATCGGTGTTACCGATAAAATATTGTTAAATCTATAAAAATCCTATAAAATATAATCAAATAACGACAAGTAGAGCCATGAGCCGGGTGTAAATCATCCGGTTTTTTTCTGTTTATGGAGGTATCACGATGAAAGCAAACAAAGCAAAGATTATTGATCTGATGTGTGCCTTAATTGCAGCCCTAGCGAGATTGTGGAGGTGTAGGTGATAACAAGATTTTTTCCATGATCAATCCATTCACATTTAGATAGTTCTTCTATTTTGTATTGTTATCGCATAATCTGGAATCTTATTCTTTTTTGTGTGCATGATTGGTGTATATTGGTTTGGTCAAATCAACCATGTGATCGAACATAGATTATAAGTCCATCAGGAAATCTTGCTTGAAACGGGTAAATTTTGAGGCATCAGGAACAACATCATCAAGGTTACTGGTTTCATCAAGAAGTGAAAGGAACTGGTATTTGTCGTTGTCGAATTTATTCTGGCAATCAGCAAAAAATTCTGCCAAAGTGAGTTGCTTATGTGTTATTATATAGGTATATCTCCTATAGGTGGATTGCTTTTAGTTTTTCGCAAATACCTAGAAGATATTAAGGAAGAAAGGAAAAGAGAAGATGGCAGCCATGATCGGATTATGCATGATAACTCTGATGGGATGTGGCAGTAAAGATGTAAAGCAGGAAACAAATACCAAAGTAACAGAAAGCGAAGTAAAAGAGACAACGCAGAACAATACCAAGGAAAATGATATGTCAGAGGTAACATTTGATTACACAATCCTTGATGATGGAACCTTGTCTATATGGTCGTATAATGCAGAAAATGTCCCGGAAGTGTTCGAAATACCTGAGGAAATTGATGGACAAACTGTAAGTGAAATACGCGGAAGTTTATTTGCATCGGAGGATAAGATAAAAGAAGTTATCATTCCGGAAACAGTTACTTCGATTGGAAAAGAAACATTTCAATTAGCGACATCGATTGAAAAGATAGAAATAAGAGGAAATGTAGAAGAATTAGGCGATTACGCATTTTTTGCATGCAAAGGAATTAAGGAATTGAGATTTAATGAAGGGTTAAAGTACATTGGAAAATGCGCATTATCAAATGATGATAACCTTACTGATATTTATCTGCCTGGTACGGTAGAAGATGTAACTCCTTACAGTAATTTTGGACTGTGTGCAGATACATTGCGGGTTCATGTTCCAGCAGGATCTACAGCTGAAAGTGTAGTAACGGAAGCTGTAGAAGGATTGGATAGTAGTACTGTTATAGAAGTAATTGCAGAATAAGTAATATACATTAACCAGAGAAAGGGAAATGTATGGAAAATGTTGTGAATTTTGAGCAGACTAAGGATCATGCAAAAGAGATTATATATTTTAATGATGGGAGAATGGCAGCGAAAAATGAGTCGACGATATATGTTGTTATAAAAAATGTATTTATAATTTGTATTATTGCAATACTCGTTTTAAGTCTGCTATTTGGTGAATCAATTTTTTCAGAGATATCAATTCCTATGTGGGTATGCATCTTTATTGTTGTTGGATATTTGATAAAAAATGGTGGACATGAGAGAGTAGAATGTCCCGCACAATTACATTTTTATGAAGAATACAGAGATTAAATCTGTGACCTGTGAAATCGGGGAAGTGAGCGGTGTTGTGCCGGAATACCTGACAGATTGCTGGGGGTATGCAAGAAAGAAATCCGGGCTTTTGAAAGACTCAGAATTGAGAACAGAGATCATACCGGGCGTGACAGTATGTGAGGACTGTGGAAAGACATATTCCACAGTCCAATATGCCAAAATATGTCCGTATTGTGGCAGCAGTGCGACGTATCTTCTTGAAGGAAACGGATTCAGCATTAAGGAGATTGAAGGAGCGTAGAGAAAAAAATTGCAGAAATGATTGACATATATAGACTGCCGATATATTATATAGATAACCGATATATAGAGTATCTATATATTGGATATATAAATGTTGTAAAATGCAGCAGATGCATGGAACAAAGGAAAGAGAGGAACAATCTATGGCAGTCGACAGGTCACTGATTTCAGGAAGCATGACAATGCTTATTTTAAAGCTTTTATCTGAGAAGGATATGTATGGGTACGAGATGATCGATACATTGCGACAGAAGTCCGAGAATGTATTTGAGTTAAAAGCAGGAACACTTTACCCGCTTTTACATGGACTCGAAGAGAAGGGGCTTCTCACAGTATATGAGAAAGAATGCACTGGGAAAGTCCGCAAATATTACAGCATTACCAGAGAAGGAAAGCATCTGTTAAAGCAAAAGCAGGAAGAGTGGAAAGAATACCAGACCGCTGTGACCAATGTATTGGCTATGGAGGTGTGACAGATGGAAGAATATTTGAATAATTTGTTAGACCAGATCCGTTGCAGAAAAGCACATGCGGCAATCCGTGAGGAATTAGAGAGCCATATATCTGATCAGATTGAAGATAATATGAAAGCCGGCATGACAAGAAAGGAAGCAGAGAAGGCGGCTGTCTGTGATATGGGAGACCCGGTGACTACCGGAATATCGCTGGATCAGATACACAGACCGAAGATGGCAAGGCAGATAATCGTACTTATGGCAGTGATCATGTTTGCAGGAGTATTGATCCATTGGATGATGGGTGCACCAGTGGCATGTATGCAGACTATTTCAGGCTTTTGTCTGATGTTTTTTATCTGTCATCTGGATTATACAAGGATTGCAGCAATTGCAAAAGTGATCGCTGCAGGAATTATCATGGTTGGTATCTATGCTTTATTCTTTGGAGTCAGGTTCGGTGGAAACATTTGGGTAGCCAGTCTGTTATGGCTTAGAATATCGATGTTTTCTTTTCTTATGTTGTATGTCCCGGTATACGGAGCAATTCTTTACTCTTATTATGGGGAAGGATATAAGGGACTGGTAAAAGCTGCTTTATGGGCAGTGCCACCACTTTTTATCGCACTTATGATGTCGAGCCTCACGCTGTTTCTGATCCTGTCTGTATGCATGATAAGTCTTCTGGTGCTGGCAGTTGTGAAGAAGTGGTTTCAGGTGAAGCAGAAGGGAGTGGTGATCGGAGCAGCAATCCTTGTATTGGCGATAACAGGTATTCTGCAGATTGCCAATGCACCTTATCAGATGGATAGGATCCGTAATTTCCTGGCAGGAGATGTCGAGTCAAATTATGTGACTAAAGTTTTAAAAAACTGTTTTACAGGCAGTATCCTTATCGGGAAGGGAGTGGAGGAGCTAAAGACAACACTTCCAGATTATAACAACAGTTTTATTCTTGCTTATCTGACAGGAACTTATGGTTATATCATATGCACTGCAGTCTGTGCAGTTCTGGTACTTTTAATAGTTGCAATTTTTTCAATCGTGTTCCGGCAGAAAAACCAGCTTGGCATGATGATGGGATTCGGAAGCGGAATGATCCTTTTTACCAATATAGCGATCAATCTGTTGGAGAATTTTGGGATTCTCCCAACTTCCCAGACATTTCTTCCCTTTTTCTCTAAGGGAGGAAGCTGTATGTACGTATGCTACATTTTAATGGGAGTTATCCTTAGTGTTTATCGATATAAAGATGTGTATTCAGTACATCTGCCAAAGCGAAAAGGCAGAGCCAGACCGCCAAAGGTACGTCTGATCATTGAGTAAGAAACAGGATATTGTAAATGGAATCCGATGCAGCCGGATATGATAATAAAATAATTATAAACCAGTAAAAAAATGATATGTCTTTGTCCATCAGACAGTTGACATATCATTTTTTTGTGAAACAATTGACGATTGTTGTGTTTTATATTTAAGAAATTAAGCTTCTGCTTTTGCTTTCTTTCCAAAAAGTTTTTTGAGGCAGCTTAATGCCACAAGAACACCAAGTACCATAAGAAGGATAGCAACCACAAACTGAAGTCCGTCTACAAGAAGTGTTGCATTACCACTCATGAAGCTGCCGACAAGTGCGATCGTTTTCTGAACCAGAGCAGTGAAAGTAACGGCTAACATTACGAACATTGGAATGTAAAGTGTCCAGCCGGTACGGCCTGTTGTTTTTAAGAAAACAGCAAGAGCAATCAATACGAGGGCTGCAAGTAACTGGTTTGCTGATCCAAACAGTGGCCATACATTGCTGTATCCGCCAAGTGTTAATAAGTATCCGAAGAATAATGTGATCACAGTAGCAAAATATTTGTTGGTAAGCACACGCTGTACCGGAGTCATAGTTGTCGGATCAGTAGAATCTCCATAGAATAATTCCTGGAAGGACATACGTCCGATTCTGGCAACAGAGTCAAGTGATGTCAGTGCAAGTGCAGATACACACATAGTCATAAATACAGTTGCAACGGTAACAGGGACACCAAGTTTTTCAAGGAATCCTGCGACACCGGAGGAGAAGATGGAGAATGGAGTTCCATCCGGTTTTGTTCCGTTTACGGCGACTGCGCCGACAACAACTAAGGAGACAATACCGAGTAAGGATTCTACGACCATGGCACCATAACCGACCATAGGCATATCTTTTTCGCTGCTGATCGTCTTAGAGGATGTTCCGGAAGATACCAGACTGTGGAAACCGGAAACAGCACCGCAGGCGATCGTTACGAATAAAGTAGGGAATAAACTGCTTCCACCTACATTGAATCCGCTGAATGCATTTAACTGCATGGAAGGATGTGCAACAATGACACCGACAACCGCACCAATGATCATACCGAGTAACATGAATGTTGTCATGTAATCTCTAGGCTGCATTAAAAGCCACATTGGCATAACAGATGCTAAGAACAGGTAAGCCATTACGATGTAGATCCATGCAGTTTTGGTCGTGCAGATTGGGAATTTCATACCGACTGCAAACATAACGACCAAAAGAGCGATAGCAACAACTGCTTTTACGACTTCATTCATTTTTCCGACATGTTTCTGGATGATACCAAAAATAACAGCGACAACGATAAATAACATGGAAATAGAAGCGGCAGCGGAATTGGCGTAAGAGGTTGCATCTGTCATACCTTCAACTCCGGTTCCAACAAATGTTCCGGCAACCATATCCGTAAATGCTGCGATCACTAATAAAGTAAAAAGCCAGCAGAATAACATGAAAAGTTTCCGGCCTGTTTTACCGATGTACTTCTCAATGATCATACCCATAGATTTACCTTCATTTTTTACGGATGCATATAAAGCACCGAAGTCCTGTACAGCACCGAAGAAAAGTCCGCCGATGATGAGCCAGAGCAATACCGGAACCCATCCAAAAACAGATGCAAGGATCGGACCTGTGACAGGACCTGCACCTGCAATGGAAGAAAACTGATGTGAGAATACGGTAAATTTGGAGGAGGGAACATAATCTTCGCCATCCTCATGTGTGTAAGCAGGGGTTTTTGCATTTGGGTCGATTCCCCATTTCTTTGCAAGCCAGCGTCCGTAGAAGAGGTAGCCAGCGCCAAGTGCAACGATACCGATCAAAACAATTACTAAACCATTCATAACTTTTTTCCGCCTTAAGGCGGCTCCTTTCTGAAAATGTATTTTTTTCTGGGAACAAAATACATTGTGCAAAGTGGAAACAATGGGATACACATCCTGCGCACAGTCTGCTGGCATAAAAAAAGCCTTCATCTCCGGATATATTCATATCTCAAAGACGAAGGCTTAAGCTTCCGCGTTACCACTTTGTTTGCCGTAAAATACGACCTCTCTGTCTTATCTTTGTGGGCAGATGCCTACAACAATAAGCTTCTAAATAACGGTAGAATACCGGTGACACTTACTATGAAAATTCAGTGCACTGCTCGCAGAGGATAGTTCCTGAAGCTGTATACTGCCTTACACCAGCCGGCAGCTCTCTGTGATACAGGTTGCTCAGATAACCTTGTTCTGTTCGTTGCATTTTGTTCTCTGTTTGAATAACAAAATAGCACTTTGATCTGGTAAAGTCAATGGTCCATTTTTAATCTGTTTTATTGATTTATTTTAATCGTTACTGTTCACTCGTATCTCGTTCCAGTAATTTTTATTCCGCATTTAAAGAACTCATATAGTCTGTAACGGAATCAAGGTTTGCATAAATGGTTTCCATAGGCTTGTTTGCCTCATAAGCACTGTATCCGGAGTAACCGGCCCAGCCGATGATACCGGCAGCGACAAGACAGCCAGCGACATAACCGGCGATACGCATTCTCTTTTCCTTTGCCATAATTTTCTTACGATTCTTTTTTTCTTCTTTATAACGGTCTACTTTTGCCTGACTCATAATCAATCTCCTAACTTCTTAAACTTTCTTCACTATACTGCATTTTACTGGAAAAATCAATGAAATTTGGTAGAAACAGAAATGAACTTTATGACAAAAATATATCGCAGTCATAAAATATTCGAATAACAGTCGGGATGTTATTTCTTGCACTTTATACGAAAATTGGATAGAATAGTACTGTTCGAATCGTACATGGGCATTTTACTGCAAAGGTACGAAAGAATGAGATTTTCAAATGTGCAAAATGATAGAAAGATGGGGATAGAAAAAGATGAGTCTTGCAGACAAAATTTTTGTAAATATGTGTAAAGATATTTTAGAGAACGGGACAAGCACAGAGGGCGAGAAAGTCCGCCCGCACTGGGAGGATGGAACGAGTGCCTACACGATTAAAAAATTCGGTGTGGTCAACCGTTATGATCTTTCAAAAGAGTTTCCGGCAATTACATTAAGAAAAACTGCCATCAAAACATGTACGGAAGAGATGCTTTGGATCTGGCAGAGAAAATCAAATAACATCCATGATTTAAACAGTACCGTATGGGATGAATGGGCAGACGAAGATGGTTCCATTGGAAAAGCATATGGATACCAGTTAGGGGTAAAACATCAGTATAAAGAAGGCATGATGGATCAGGTGGACCGCGTGATTTATGATTTGAAAAACAATCCATTCAGCCGCCGCATTATGACGAATATTTATGTGCACCAGGATCTTCATGAAATGAATTTATATCCGTGTGCCTACAGTATGACATTTAACGTGACACACAAAGAGGGAGATGAAAAGCTGACATTGAATGCTATTTTGAATCAGCGTTCCCAGGATGTGTTAGCGGCAAATAACTGGAATGTGTGTCAGTATGCGGTATTAATGCATATGCTTGCGCAGGTGTGTGATATGCAGGTCGGCGAGCTGGTACATGTGATTGCGGATGCTCACATTTATGACCGTCATATCCCGATCATTAAGGAACTGATCGGGAGAGAGCAGCATCCGGCGCCAAAATTCACATTAAACCCGGAAATCAAAGATTTTTATCAGTTTACGACAAAAGATATTACCATTGAGGATTATGTGACGGGGCCGCAGATCAAAAATATTCCGATAGCAGTATAAGCCTGACTGGAATATTTTAAGAGAGGATAAAAGACAGAATAAAATAACACGGCACTGACAAGTGATACAGAGTGAAAAGTTGGAGGAAATATGAATTTAATCGCAGCTGTAGATAAAAACTGGGCAATCGGATGTAAGAATAAACTGCTGGTGAGTATTCCGGCAGACATGAAGTTTTTCCGTGAGACGACAACCGGGAAAGTGGTCGTCATGGGAAGAAAAACGTTGGAGAGTTTTCCAAACGGACAGCCTCTCAAAAAAAGAGTGAACATCGTGCTGACGCATGATAAAAATTTTAAGGCGGGAGATGCCATTATCGTTCATTCGATGGAAGAATTGAGGGAAGAGTTAAAGAAATATCCAAGTGAGGATATTTATGTGATCGGTGGAGAGACCATTTATAAACAGCTTCTCGATGACTGTGATGTGGCACATATCACAAAGATCGACTATGCGTTTGAGGCAGATGCCTATTTCCCGAATCTTGATGAGATGCCGGAGTGGAAAATCACGCAGGACAGTGAGGAACAGACGTATTTTGATCTGGAATATTATTTTTATAAATACGAGAGAATTAAATAATATCAATAAAGTTGTTAAAATATATCATACCAAAAAGATGAAAATTGATTTATAATTGCTAAAACCCAGACAGAGAGACTGCTGGGTTTTACCTTTACTTGAATGAGGAGTTTCCTGATAGGAAAAAGAAAAAAATGGAAAATTTTATCTATAGTATCAACGTGACAATGCCGATTTTTCTGGTCATGGTGATCGGATACATTTTAAAGCAGATCGGAATGCTGAATGATAACTTTGTCACAGTGGCAAATAAGTTCAATTTCAAGGTCACGCTTCCGTTTATGCTGTTTAAGGACATTGCAGGCGTTGATATTAAAGCAGTATTTGATATTAAATATGTGCTGTTCTGTGCGATCGTGAGTACCATCTGTTTCTGGGTGGTATGGGGTACAGCAAAGCTTCTGGTGCGGGACAAAACGATCCGCGGGGCATTTGTACAGTCGTCTTTCCGTGGAAGTGCGGCGGTTATGGGGCTGGCTTTTATCCAGAATATCTATGGTTCCTCTGCAATGGGACCGCTGATGATCGTCAGTGCAGTGCCGCTCTATAATATTTTTTCTGTGATCGTGCTGACATTTGAGGCAAATGACAGCACAGGGATCGATAAGAAGGCAAAGATCCGGCAGGCGGGGATTAATATATGTAAGAATCCGATCATTTTAAGTATCCTGGCAGGACTGGTCGTGGGACTGCTTGGGATTCAGTTCCCGATGCTGGTAAATAAGACGGTCAGCAACGTGGCGCAGATGGCAACCCCTTTGGCACTGATCACCATCGGTGCAGGATTTGAGGGAAGAAAAGCGCTGGCGAAGATTGCACCGACCATGGCGGCGTCTATGATCAAACTAGTGCTTCAGCCACTTGTTTTTCTGCCGGTTGCTGCCTGGATGGGATTTTCCGGGGAGAAGATGATCGCAATTCTGATCATGCTGGCATCTCCGACTACGCCGAGCTGTTATATTATGGCAAAGAGCATGAACAATGATGAAGTGCTGACGGCAAGCGTTATTGTAACAACGACATTGATGGCGGCGTTTACGTTGACTGGATGGATTTTTTTACTTAAAACGTTAGGCTATATCGGTTAGCGAATCAGATGAAGTATTAGAGATATACCAGGTAATTGCGAAACTCATAGAAAGTGTGAATTGAGATGTGAAGATGAAACAAAAGCTTGAGAAAACACTGGGGAGCCGCCGGTTCTTGCTTGGCAGGCATAGCGTTAGCTGTGGCTGGCATGCTAGTACCGTTGCGAGCGACACGTAGCGAAAGCGTGTTTTCGAAAATTTTGTTTTATCGTCACATCCTTTATAGAATAAATTAGAGTTTCGCAATTACCTGAGAGATAAAAGATAGAAAGGGTAAGGCAGAAAGATGGATATTACAGGTAGAAAATTATTTGTCAAGGCATTACAGGAAGAGGGTGTCGATACGATTTTCGGTTATCCGGGTGGAACGGTGACGGATCTTTTTGATGAATTATATAAACAGGATGAGATTGAAATTGTCTTACCAAGACATGAGCAGGGACTTTTACATGAGGCAGAGGGATATGCAAAATCGACAGGAAAAGTGGGTGTCTGCCTGGTGACCAGCGGTCCCGGTGCAACGAACATCATGACAGGACTTGCAGATGCACATTATGACAATATTCCGCTTGTCTGTTTTACCGGACAGGTGCCGTTAAGCCTGATCGGAAACGATGCTTTTCAGGAAGTTGACATTGTCGGAATGACAAGAAGTATCACAAAGTATGGCGTGACGGTCAGAGACCGCAAGGATTTAGGAAAGATCATTAAGATGGCCTTTCACATTGCAAGCACAGGAAAACCGGGACCGGTCTTAATTGATCTTCCAAAGGATATCCAGACGGCGAGCGGACCGGCAGAATATCCGGACAGCGTGCAGATCCGTGGATACAAACCGAATGAGAGCGTGCATATCGGGCAGTTGAAAAAAGCATACAAACTGTTAAAGTCAGCAAAGAAACCATTGATCCTCGCTGGCGGTGGTGTCAATATTGCAAAAGCAAATGAGCTGTTGAAAGAATTTGCAGAGAAAATGAACGTTCCGGTTGTGACGACCATTATGGGAAAGGGTGCGATTGCCACAACGCATCCGCTTTATATCGGAAATACGGGGATGCATGGAAAATATGCAAGCAATAAAGCAGTCAGCGAGTGCGATGTTTTATTTTCCATCGGAACAAGATTTAACGACCGTATTACCGGAGATCTGAATGAATTTGCACCAAAAGCAAAAATTGTACATATTGACGTGGACACTGCTTCCATTTCCAGAAATGTTGTAGTAGACGTTCCAATCGTATCGGATGCAAAACTTGCCCTGGAAAAATTGCTGGAATGGGCAGAACCAAAGGATACGGCTGCATGGCAGGAGAGAATTAAGGCGTGGAATGAGAAGAATCCACTTGAGATGCGCAGAGACCGCGGCATGACACCACAGATGATCATGGAACATATCAACCATACGTTTGACGAGGCAATTTTTGTCACGGATGTAGGACAGAACCAGATGTGGGCAACGCAGTATCTGGATATTGACGAAAAACGCCAGATGATCACTTCCGGCGGGCTTGGAACAATGGGATTCGGTTTTCCAGCGGCGATCGGTGCAAAGATTGGAAACAGGAATACGGAAGTAGTCTGTGTCACCGGTGATGGCGGTTTCCAGATGAACATTCAGGAGATGGCAACAGCAATCGTGCAGGGGACACCGGTTATCATCTGCCTGCTCAATAATCAGTATCTTGGCATGGTCCGCCAGATGCAGCAGCTTTTTTATGGCAAACGCTATTCTGCAGTATGCTTAAGAAAGAGAAGAAGCTGTCCGGCAAACTGCAAGGGACCAAATGAAGCATGCCCTCCATATACACCGGATTTTGTTGCACTTGCAGAAAGCTATGGTGCGCATGGCATCCGTGTAGAGCGGGAAGAAGACATTCAGGCAGCTTTGGATAAAGCGAGAACTTACAAAGATGCACCGACAGTCATTGAATTTCTGATCTCATCGGATGAGATCGTGCTTCCGATGGTAAAGGGCGGAAATCCGATGAGCGAGATGATTTTGAAATAGGCGGATACAGATATGGTGAGAGAGGAAAATATCATGAAAGACAGATGGATTGCACTATATGTAGAAAATCAGGTTGGTGTTCTGGCAAAGGTTTCCGGTCTTTTTTCCGGAAAGTCTTACAATTTACAGAGTTTGACCGTTGGAACGACAGAGGACGAGACGGTTTCCCGTATGACCATCTGCGTTACCAGCGATGACATCACGTTTGAACAGATTAAAAAGCAGCTAAACCGTATGGTGGAAGTAATCAAAGTCATTGATCTGACAGATGTGCCGATTCATATGAAAGAGATTCTGTTTGCAAAGGTTCTCCGCGTGAATGCCGCGGAAAAAGAAGAAGTATTCCAGATTGCACAGGTGTTTAATGTGCAGGTGGTCGATATCGGAAATGACAGTGTCCTGTTGGAATGCAAACTGACTGCCCATAGAAATAATGAGCTGATCGCACTGTTAAAATCGAAATTTAAGATTATTGAGGTAGTGCGCGGCGGAGCCGTAGCAATTGAATCCATCAGCACAAGCTGTAGATAATAAAATTTTTAGAAAATTATGGCAAAAGTGATGTACAACTTAAATACCCTGTGATATAATAAAAATGTTTTGAAATGTAGTATTAAAAACTACGTTAGAAAACGTATATCTAAGAATAAGAAGTCATAAAGCTATTTTGCAGATGACAGTAGTAAATAAACGAGGTATTTATGATGCAGAAAAAAGTACAGATCATCAGTGATGGTTCCCTGGATCTCTCACAGGAACTCACAAAGGAAAAAGATATTGAGGTTGTTCCATTTTACGTGTCCTTTGACAGTGAAACGTATCAGAAGGAAATGGTAGAAGTCGGTGTCAGGGAATTCTATCAGGAGATGGTGGATCACCCGACCGTTTTCCCTAAGACATCCATGCCATCCGTGCATGATTATTATGAGGTGTTCGAGAAATATGCGAAGGAGCAGCTGCCGGTCATCTGTATCTGTATCACAAAAAAATTCAGTGGCTCCCTGCAGTCTGCGACAACTGCAAAAGATATGATATTAGAGGAATACCCGGATGCACAGATCACGGTCATTGACTCTACGGTCAATACTGTGCTGCAGGGTTTATATGTATTAGAGGCATGCAGACTGCGCGATATGGGCTTAGAGTATCAGCAGATTGTAGATGCGTTACTGCCGATTCGTGAGACAGGAAGAATTTTTTTCACGATCGGAAGTATTGACTATTTAAAACATGGCGGAAGGATTGGAAAATTAGCCGGGATTGCAGCCAGCGCATTAAAAATAAAACCTCTGATCACGTTAAAAGAAGGTGAGATCTTTAATTCCGGCATTACAAGAAATCGTCTCAAATCCATGAAAAAAGTTGTGGATATGACAAGGGAATATTTAGATGAAGTCAATGCAAAACCTGGAGAGTACAGCTTCTGTATCGGTTATGGATATGATTATAACGAAGCATTGGAGTTTCGAGAGATGTTAAAGGATCTGGTCAGAGAACGTCTTGGAATTGATGAGATTGGTATTTATCAGATCGGTGCAACCATTGGAGTGCACACAGGACCATATCCGATCGGGATCGGAATTATAAAGCATGCATTGACAGAGTAACGATGTAGGATATGAAAATAAAAGAATGACAATAAATCGCCCTGATATGATATGTACCCCTTTTACTGGACATCCAGTGAAAGGGGTACATATCAATTATCAGGGCGATTTTTAGTTCCTGTTTCCGGAACTAATGATAATATTTTAAGAATAATCCCACAAGATCTCCTTTTAAGTTCACACCGAGGAAAGTAAGCGTTTCGGAAAGAGCGTACATGGTTGCGGTCATATCTTCAAAGTTTGCATTATTTCCCATGTGCCCAATGCGGATCACTTTGCCGGAAAGATCGTCAAAAGATCCGGCAAGCATGATATTGTGCTCTTTTTTCATGCGGGAAAGAATTGCATCGCAGGTGGTCTCTGCCGGAATGTCAAACACAGTGACGGTATCGGAGAAACCGCTTTCCAAGTGAAGCTTTAAACCGGCTTCTGTCAAAGCGCGTCTGGCTGCTTCGGCGATACGGTGTGTGCGTTTTTCTAACTCTGGATCGGAAGCGATATTGTCAAAAGCAGCGCGTAAGCCATAAATATCGCTGATCGGCATGGTATATGGAAACCATTTTTTCTCGTAATATCCCTCAAAAGCCAGAAGGCTTGCATAGAAGGAACGGATTGGAGTCTTACGCTCATGCATGGCATCTTTCACAGCATCACTTATGGTGACAAAAGTAAGTCCCGGAGGTGCGGAAACCGCTTTCTGGGAACCGCCGCACAGAAGGTCAATCTGGAACCTATCCACATCCATATGATTTCCGAACATTCCGGAAACAGAATCTACAATGGTCAGAATGCCGTATTCTTTTAAAAGTGGACAGATTTTCTCTACCGGATTGAGCATACCGCTTGGAGTGTCACAGTGAACAACGGTTGCATATTTATAATCATGATGTTCTTTTAAATAAGAAGAAAGAGCGTCCGGGTCAATAGCATTCAGGCGGTCGGCATGATAAAATTCCGGCACACCACCATACATGGATACAAAGTCCGCAAAGCCTTCGCCGTACACGCCGTTCTCAATGATGAGCACCTTATCTCCCGGCTCAGTGAGGGAGGCGCAGGCAGCTTCCAGACCTAAAATTCCCTCTCCATCCAAAATGAGAGTTTCGTTTTTCGTGCCGAGCAGGGAGCTGATCAGTTCGCAGGTATCTTTATAAAATTCTACGAAATCTTCATCCAGATCAGGATTGGTACATACGAGGCTTCTTGCCATACGCACATTTTCTTTTACCTGGGTTGGCCCAGGAGTCATGACTTTATACATAATTACTTCCTTCTTTATCATAGATTGTTTTGTAAATGAGATTGGTGTTACACAGCTTATAACATTTTATTTACGATTTTCTGAAGCTGTCCGACGATCAAAAGAACGATGACAGCAGCAACACCGATCTGGACAAGGTTTCCAGGAATGGAAGTAATCGGTGCAATCCAGTTTCCGTAAATGATGCCCTCTGCAATGTAGTAACCAACGACTTTGATCACACATGCAACTGCGATAGCAAGTGCGTTCCAGCCAAAACCGTGATGTTTTTCTGTAATGGCACCTACGGCATATCCCATCAGACCGACAATGATCAGTGTGAATGGAGCCCATGCGGTCCAGCCGGAGAGCAGATCGAAGAGTCCCATGCCGACTCCGCCGGCGATCGCACCACTTTTCTTACCAAAAATAATGGCGCAGATAAAAAGAGGTACGTTTCCGAGATGGATCAATCCGCCGTTTGCAGTGATTGGAAGTCTTATATTAATAAATGCAGTGAATACGTAGGTCAGGGCAATAAAAAGAGCCGTGATCGTGATAAAACGGATATTTGATAAAGATTTTGAATCAGCAGTCTGTGCTGTAGTGGTAGTTGATGTTTTCATAAATAAAATTCTCCTTTTTATGGTTTGTATTTGTGTCAATTCCCAGGATTGTTGTTGGGATTACTATATACAAAAACTGTCATGAATTAAAAATCCAGTTTAAAACAAATTGACCATGCCAGTTTTAAAAAAATAATAATATTGACAAAACAATACTATATGATATATAGTATTAAACAAGAAATAATATTACAAATAAAATAACAAGGAGTGAGTACATGGTATTTAATACAGGCGCAGCCCTTTTGGATGCGATTGTTCTTGCTGTCGTGTCAAAGGAGGAAGAAGGAACCTACGGATATAAGATCACGCAGGATGTGCGGAAAGCGATTGAGGTTTCAGAATCCACACTGTATCCGGTTTTGCGAAGACTGCAAAAGGATGGATACCTGATCGTGTATGACAGGGAGTGCGGAGGAAGAAACCGGAGATATTACCAGATTACGGAGACCGGCGAAGAAAAGCTGGCAGAATACCGCAGCGAGTGGGAATCGTATTCTTCGAAAATATCAGAACTATTTTCAGGAGAGGAGTCAGAAGAATGAATAAAGAAGAATTTTTAAAACGTCTGGAGCAGCTGCTTTCGGATATTTCAGAGGAAGAGAGAGCGGATGCACTTGCCTTTTACAGAAGTTATTTTGAGGATGCCGGAATTGGAAATGAGGCATCAATTTTAGAGGAACTGGAGTCGCCGGAGAAGGTGGCGGAAGTGATCAAGAAAGATCTTGGGGTGAGTGAAGCGGCTGATGTGGAAACACACGAGGCGGATGTGCGCGGTGAAAAAGTTGAGGCACATACAGAAGAAACATCTGGAAATGGTCAGAAGACAGAGACAGGAACGGATGATCCATATATGAACAGTTTATATGGAAGCAGTACCTATGGTTCTGGCAGTTATAATCAGAAAAATACTGCTTATGCCGGAAGAACTTATGGCAGTCAGAATGCGTCCGGTCAGACCGATATGGAGAATCTGAAAAAGGAAAATCAGAAGAATAAAACAGAAAAAACAGTTTTATGGGTGATTCTCGCAGTTTTGACAAGCCCGGTCTGGATCACGGTTGCAGCGGTTCTGGCGGCGATTCTTGTAGCAATTTTAGCGTGTGTGTTTGCAGTGGCAGTCAGCATTGTTGCAGTGATGGCGGCGTTAGTGATCACTGGATTTGTATTGGCAGGCATTGGTATCGGATATCTTTTCACAAAAGGCGTGGCAGTAGGTCTTGGACTGTTAGGCGGTGGACTTTTGGTTCTTGCGCTTGGAGTACTTGCAGTGTGGCTTGTGGTATGGTGCTTTGGCTGGTTTGTCCCATGGGCAGTGAAAGGCATTGCAGAGCTTTGCAAAAAGGCATTTGGCAATACAAAGAGAGGAGTGTGAGATGAAATGAAAAAATTTACAAAGATTATATTGATCATTGCAGGAAGCTTAGCCGCACTCGGAATTGTTTTCAGCGGTATCGCCGCAGTGATGGGAGCCGGATGGTCAACCATCCACCGGAAAGCACTTGCTGGTGAACTTGATTTTGGCAACTGGCATATTGGCAATGGAGTTTATTATGCTTATGATCAGGGACATGGCATCTTGGATCATTTTTGGGATGATGATTATGATGATTGGGATGATGATTATGATGACGATGATGATTGGGACGACGACGACTGGGATAATGACGACTGGGATGATGAGGATGACGAGCTCATGGATGATAATAGGGCGGTGGAGAGTTTTGGTTCCTGGATCCTGAATCTTACGGATTTGAAGAGTGAACCGACAGGAACGGAAAGCTGCATTATACCTTATCCGGCATCAGAAGCTACTTCCCTGAAACTGGAACTGGATGTGGTAAATGAACTTATTTTTGAAGTGTCGGATTCTGCGGATGAGATCAGTATTAAAATGGAAAATGGGTATCAGGACTATCTTTCTACAAAACAGAAGGATTCCGATCTGAAGGTATCCTATCACAGCGGACACCACCATTTTGAGAAAGGACCGACCTTTACGGTAGTTCTGCCAAGACAGTGCGAAAATCTGACACTGGACATTGTAGTGGGAGCCGGGGATATTTCCATGGAAAGCGAAGCGTTTACGGCAAGAAAAGTAAATGTGTCTGTCGGAGTGGGAGAACTTTCTGTGAATCGGATTTCAGCCAGCGAGAAAGCCGTGTTTGAAGTTGGCACAGGAGATGTGTCGATTCTGAATGGACAGTTCCCGAAAGTGTCTATCGAAGCAGGAGTTGGAGATGCCGTGTTCAGCGGAAGCGTTTCAAACAAACTGGAAGTGGAGGCAGGAACCGGCGATGTCAATGTCTCTCTTACCGGAACAGAGAAAAGCTATGCATTTGATCTGTCTGCCGGACTTGGAGAAATCCGGTTGAACGGGCGGTCGAAAGGGGCTTTTGATGCGGAGTATGAGACCGGCAGCAACGGCGGAGCAGAAGTGGAACTGACTGCAGGAGTGGGAGATATTTCTGTTTTGACACAGCAGTAAAAGAGATAAAAGTATCCCATCCATTTCAGGTAAAAAATTCCCAATCTTTGTCTTTTTAATCACAATATGATATGATGAACACGAAAGAAAAAACATACAAGAATTCGTATATTTTAATAGGAAGAACAGGAGCAAGGGAATGGGAAAAAGAACACGGATTGTTTTATATGCATTGTCGCTTGTGATATTGCTTGCGATGGTGACACTGATTATTTTTTCGTGGGGAAAACAGCACAGTGAGCCGGTGAATGATGCGATGTCCGAGACGGTTATCAGCAGCACGGAGGAACCGATCCAGATACCGGAAGCAGAAAAAACGGATGAGGCAGACGGGCAGGATGAAATCCAAAACGACACAGAAGAGGAAGTAACAAACATAGCAGATGGAGAAAAGGACAAGCAGGCAGAGGCAGGGAATACCGAAGGAGACGGCAGCACGACACTGATTTTTGCAGGGGATGTACTGTTTGCAAACGCCTTTAAAAGCAACTATGATGCGGGCGGCATTGAAAAAGTGATCGAGCCGCAGCTGCTGCAGGAGCTGCAGGATGCAGATATTTTCATGGTGAATAATGAGTTCCCGTTCAGTAACCGTGGAGAGCCGATGGAGGACAAACAGTTTACGTTTTGCTGTGATCCGAAATATGTGAAGGCTTTAAATGAGATGGGCGTGGATATTGTATCACTCGCCAACAATCACACCTTAGATTATGGAAGAGATGCGTTGTCCGATACATTTACGACACTGGACGGAGCCGGTATTTTGTATGCAGGAGCCGGGGAGACCAAAGAGCGGGCGTATGAATTGCAGGTAATCGAGAAAAATGGAAAAAAATTTGGATTTCTTGCGGCATCCCGTGTGGTGCCGGAATCAAACTGGAAAGTGGAAGAGCGGACACCGGGAATGCTGACCGCTTATGATGATACAAAATTGGTACAGTTGATCAAAGAAGCGCGGAGTGAATGTGATTTCCTGTCGGTCTATATCCACTGGGGCGTGGAATACGATGCGTATCCGCAGGACTATCAGACAAAGATTGCCACAGATTGTTTTACTGCAGGGGCAGATCTGATCCTTGGAGCACATACACATTGTTTACAGGGAATCTCCTATATCAGTGGAAAACCGGTCTTTTACAGCCTTGGAAACTTTGTGTTTGGACAGAACATTGATAAGACGGCTGCAGTGAAAGTACAGGTCTCATCCGATGGAACCGTATCTTATGGATTACTTCCGGTTTATGCGGCAGGGGGCACAACAAAACTGATGGATACAAACAGTGCATCAGCACTGTATCAGTATATGACACAGATTTCAAATGGCGTTACGATCGGTGCGGATGGAAAAATCAATTAAAGGGGAGAAGAACATGAAAAAGAAACTTATGAGAATGCCGAAGGTGGTTACGATACTCGTTGCGATACTGATTGTAGCGATTTTTCTTGGAAGTATGGATGTAGCAGCGTTTTTCCTTGCCAATACAGTTTCACTTCCGGGTTATGGAAACAGCATGATCGCAGAGTTCGCGGCAGGGGTGGTTGCATTCCTGTTTTTATGTCTGTTTGGTTATGTTGGAATATTGAAAGAAAAGGGAAAAGGATTTATCAATGGACTTTATATTGGTGGATTCCTGACAGGATACTGTTGTCTGGAACTGGCGGCACAGCTTTATGTGCAGATGATGACACCGGATACAAAAGTCGTATCTGCATTGGAAATCCTGTTCTTTGCGGCAACCATGTTTCTGATCGGATGGACGGAAGAACTTGTTTTCCGCGGTGTGATCCTGAATCTGTTTCTGGAACGTTTTTCCAAAACAAAAAGAGGAATTCTCTGGGCAGTCATTCTCAGTGGGGTATTGTTTGGGGCGGTACATTTGACAAATATTTCACAGGGAGTAACCGTGACGAGTGCGATGATACAGGCAATCAACGGTGCATTTCTGGGTGTGATCTTTGGCGCGGTTTATGCCCGGTCAAGAAATATCTGGTTAGTGATCACTTTTCATGCACTGGTCGATTTCGCAAGTCTGATAGGCAGCGGAATTTTTGGAGTTGGAACAACGGTGGAACAGATCAACCAGATGTCTGCCATTAATTTGATCGCCGTTCCTGTTTTGCTGATTCCGTGCATTGTGCTGCTTCGCCCGAAAAAACTTCTGGAGATGGAGCAGGAGGCAAATCATATCGTGGTGTTTGATACATTTGAGGAGGCAGACCGAAATGCTGCTCTGTCGCTTGCACTCGGAATGATATCCATTTTGACTGGCTTTATGGGATATGGTCTTGGCATTGGAATCGCTGGACTGATCGGTGGCAGACTTTCGAGAAAGGTGCAGCCGGAGAAAAACGGAATGGCACTGGCAGGTATGATTTTATCTGGAATCGGCATGGCGGTATCGATCATTGGAATAATCGTGCTGTGCTTTGTCTATTCAAATCTGAATGGTCTCTCTGCCGTTATGATGATGAATGGTGTGAAGTGATTTTAAGACAAATAAGCTAAAACAAGTTTACATTTACTAAAAATAAGGTTATTATTTCAATAACCTTTTGAGAGAGCGGTAAAATCTTTCAAAAATAGCAGGAAGAAGATAGGAGAATTGCGATGAGTTACATGGAAACCTACAGAGAATGGTGTACAAACCCATATTTTTCAGAGGAAACAAGAGCAGAATTAGAAGCAATCAAGGACAATGAGGCAGAGATCGAGGACCGTTTCTACCGTCAGCTTGAGTTTGGAACCGGGGGACTCCGCGGAGTGATCGGGGCAGGAACGAACCGTATGAACATCTACACCGTAAGACAGGCGACACAGGGACTTGCAAACTATATCATTTCCCAGAACGGACAGGAAAAAGGAGTTGCCATCGCACACGATTCCAGAATCATGTCACCGGAATTTGCCGAGGAGGCAGCGCTCTGCCTGAATGCAAACGGAATCAGGGCGTATGTGTTTGACAGCCTTCGCCCGACACCGGAACTTTCTTTCGCAGTCCGTGAACTTGGCTGTGTTTCAGGAATTGTGATCACAGCAAGCCATAACCCAAGGGAATATAATGGATACAAAGTTTACTGGGAGGATGGTGCGCAGATCACACCGCCTCATGATAAAAATATCCTTGCAGAAGTTGCAAAAGTAACTTCTTTTACACAGGTTAAGACCATGACAAAAGAGGATGCCGTGAAAGCCGGACTTTTTGTGACAATCGGAAAAGAAATCGATGACCGTTATATGGAAGAACTGAAAAAACAGTCCATTCATCCGGAGATCATCAAAGAGATGGCAAAGGACATCAAGATTGTATACACACCGCTACATGGAACCGGAAATCTCCCGGTGCGCCGTGTGTTAAAAGAACTTGGATTTGAAAATGTCTATGTTGTAAAAGAGCAGGAACTTCCGGACGGAAATTTCCCGACCGTAGCATATCCAAACCCGGAATCTCCAAAGGCATTTGAGCTTGCCTTAAAACTTGCAAAAGAAGTGGATGCAGACATCGTGCTTGCGACAGATCCGGATGCAGACCGTCTTGGCGTATACTGCAAAGATACTAAGACCGGAGAGTATGTGACTTTCACCGGAAATATGTCCGGAATGCTCATCGCAGAATATATTTTAAGAGAGAAAACAGCAACCGGAACGATGCCTGAGAATCCTGCGCTTGTAGAGACTATCGTTACAACGGACATGGCAAAAGCGATGGCAGCTTCCTACGGCGTGGCACTGATCGAGGTACTGACCGGATTTAAGTATATCGGAGAGCAGATCAAATGGTTTGAACAGAATCACTCCCACAACTATGTATTCGGTCTGGAGGAAAGTTATGGATGCTTAGCCGGAACATATGCAAGGGATAAAGATGCCTGTGTGGCAGTCATGATGTTGTGCGAGGTGGCTTCCTGGTGCAAAAAACATGGAAAAACATTGTGGGATGCCATGATCGACCTATATGAGAAATACGGTTACTACAGAGAGGGACTTTCCACGATGACCTTAAAAGGAATCGACGGAGCCGCCCAGATTCAGCAGATGATGAGTGATATGCGGAACAATCCAAAGAAAACACTCGGTGGATTTGAAGTGCTTGCAGTCCGCGATTACAAAGAGGATACAAGAAAAGATTTAAAGACTGGGGAAGTGACAAAAACAGGACTTCCGGCTTCCAATGTTTTATATTATGAACTTTCTGACAATGCATGGTGCTGTGTGCGCCCGTCCGGAACAGAGCCTAAGATCAAATTCTACTATGGAGTCAAAGGCACCTCTTTACAGGATGCAGAGGAAAAACTGGAAGCATTAAAAAAGGATCTTGTGGAAGAATAGATAAATGAATATTTGCAGAAGTTGTGATTGCCTCTGGGAAAAAGTAAATATATAATTTAGATTTAATAAAAATAACAACCAGAAACAGAGAAGGAGAATCACATGTTTGATGACAAATTTGTTTGGGGCGTGGCAAGCAGTGCATATCAGGTAGAGGGAACTGACCCGGATGACGGAAGAGGAAAGACGGTCTGGGACACTTTTACGGAGCAGGGACGCATTTTTCAAAATCAGAATGCGTACACAAGCTGTGACCATATGCACCATTATAAAGATGACTATGCATTAATGAAAAATCTCGGAATCAAAGCATATCGTTTTTCCTTAAACTGGGCGCGGATTCTGCCGGAGGGCACCGGGCGTGTCAATGAAAAAGCGATTGCGATGTACCGCGACATGATTCTTACAATGAAGGAAAATGGCATTACACCATATATTACCCTGTTTCACTGGGAGTTTCCACAGGCGTTGCAGGAAAAGGGCGGCTGGCTGAATGAGGAAGTGGTAGACTGGTTCGGGGAATATGCAAAAGTGGTGGCAGAGAATTTTTCGGATCTCTGCGAGTATTTTATCACGATCAATGAGCCACAGTGTGTGGTAGGACTTGGGCATTTAAGCGGTGTCCATGCACCGGGATTGAAATTATCAATTCCAGAGACTTTCCAGATTGCACATAATCTGTTGAAAGCGCATGGACAGGCAGTGATCAATTTAAGAAAATACGCAAAACAAAAAATCCAGATCGGCTTTGCACCGACCGGAGGAGTGGCTTATCCATACACGGACAGTGCAGAAGATATCGAAGCTGCTAGAAAAGTTTATTTTGGATTTTACAATCCGATGGATAACTGGACCTGGAATATCTCATGGTTTTCAGATCCGGTCTTTTTAGGTCATTATCCAAAAGAGGGACTGGAAAAGTTCAAAGAGTATCTGCTGGAAATCACAGAGGCAGATATGCAGCTGATCCATCAGCCACTGGACTTTATGGGACAGAACATATATAATGGTTATTACGTGCGTCAGGGCGCAGACGGTGAACCGGAATTTGTGGACCGGGAACCGGGATTCCCAAAGACGGCGTGCAACTGGACGGTGACACCAAAAGCATTTTATTATGGAATTAAATTTTTGACGGAGCGGTATCCGCTTCCATTATATATTACAGAAAATGGCATGTCCTGCCATGACAATGTGAGCTTTGACGGCAGAGTGCATGACAATGACCGCATCACATTTCTGGATTCCTACATCGGAGCCATGCAGAGGGCATATGATGAGGGAGCCGATATCCGGGGGTATTTCCTGTGGACATTTCTGGATAATTTTGAATGGTCCGAGGGATATAAGGAACGTTTTGGCATGATTTATGTGGATTTTATGACACAGCAGAGAATTGTAAAAGATTCTGCGTTCTGGTATCAGAATGTGATCGAGACAAATGGAGGTAATTTATCAATGAATCAGACCACGAAAGAAATTTTATTTTTAGATCCGGTATGTACACACAACATCTGGGGCGGTACGAGATTGAGAGAGGATTTTCATTATCCGGCCGAAGGTGATGATTTAGGGGAGTGCTGGGGAATTTCTGCACATCCAAATGGAGACGGGACTTTAAGAGACTGTGGATTCCGTGGAATGAAGCTGTCCGAATTGTGGAAAAAACATCCGGAAGTTTTCGGAAATGTGGACAGTGACCGTTTCCCACTCCTGATCAAAATTATTGACGCAAAAGATGACCTGAGCATTCAGGTACATCCGGACGACGATTATGCAAAAGTCCATGAAAATGGTTCACTTGGAAAAACAGAGTGCTGGTACATTCTCGACTGTAAGGAAAATGCGACGATCGTAATCGGACACAATGCAAGGACAAAAGAGGAATTAAGCCGGATGATCCATGAGGGAAAGTGGAGTGAATTTATCCGTGAGATCCCGATCAAAAAAGGCGATTTTCTTCAAATTGATCCGGGAACAGTTCATGCGATCAAAGGCGGAACACTCATTCTGGAAACACAGCAGAACAGTGATATTACCTACCGCGTTTATGATTATGACCGTCTCTCCAATGGAAAGCCGAGAGAGCTACATATCGACAAGAGTATTGACGTGATCACTGTGCCTGCAAAATCGGCTGCAGACAGTGTGAAATCGGTGGCAGATCTTCCGGTCAATACGTTAAATGAACTGTATGCCTGCAAATACTTTCATATCTATAAAATAGATGTTTCAGGTAAAATGACTTTTGAGCAGAATGCACCTTTTATGAATATGACAGTTACGGATGGCAATGGAATCGTCAACGGTCAGCCGGTGAAAAAAGGAGATCATTTCATTCTTCCAAATGGCTTCGGAACCGTGGAATTGCAGGGTGACATGCAGATCATTGCATCCACGATATAAACATCCATGCAAACAGTCTTGAAGAATCTTGAGGGGTTCTATATAATAAAAAAAGAGATAGATAATGCCAAATTTCCGAAATTAACCAACCGTGTGCAGTCCGAATCCAGATAACAGAAAAACATAATGAATCATGACAAAGAAACCATTTTTTAAAGGATGGTTTCTTTTTTTTAAGTTCATTTAAGGTTCGCCTGATAAGATATGCGCAAAGGAAAGGAGACACTTATGGCAGATCAGATGATATTTAAAAGGTGTGAGATCAAATATATGTTGGATATCACGCAGGCGGAACTGTTAAAAAATCAAATGAAACAGTACATGACCGCGGACGAGCATGGAGTGAGTATAATATGCAGTCTCTACTTTGATACACCGGACTATCTGCTGATCCAAAGATCAATGGAACACCCGGTTTATAAAGAAAAACTGAGATTGAGAAGTTACGGAACGGCAGACAAAGACACGACCGTTTTTGTGGAACTGAAAAAGAAGTATGAGTCAGTTGTATACAAAAGAAGAATTGCAATGACGGAGGACGAGGCAGAACGTTATCTGCTTTTTCATGAAAAAGTAAAAGACACACAGATCACCAGAGAAATCGATTACTGTCTGAAAAATTATAAAAAGCTGGCTCCGGCAGTGATGCTTTCCTATGAGAGAGAAGCTTTTTATGCGAAGGACGATCACGAGTTCCGGATCACGTTTGATCAGAACATTCTCTGGAGAAATTACGACCTTTCTCTCTGTAAAGGAATTTACGGAGAAGCAATTTTAGCTAAAAATAAAGTGCTTATGGAAGTGAAAACGGCGGGCGCAATACCGCTCTGGATGGTTCATTTTCTGACAGAAAACCAGATTTACAAAACGTCATTTTCCAAATATGCGACCGCCTACCGCACGATTTATGCGAGAGAGCAGAGAAGAAGCTGTCCACCGGAAAATTTCTTTGTGTTTACCGGAGATGAGGTTGTGCAGCAGGCAATAAAATGTTAAAAAAGAAATGGAGAAATTTATATGTTAAACAATTTATTTACAGGAATTTTTGATGCAGCAGGTACGGCGGTGATTTCCGTGCCGGATTTTTTACTCTGTATTGTGGTGTCACTGGTGATCGGGGCATTCATCACATGGGTTTACACTTATAAAAGCCGCTATACGACAAGCTTTGCAGTGACACTCGCAATGCTTCCGGCGATCGTTTGCATTGTTATCATGATGGTAAACGGAAATGTAGGTGCCGGAGTGGCAGTGGCAGGAGCATTTTCGCTTGTGCGTTTCCGTTCGGTGCCGGGAACTGCAAAAGAGATCGGAACTATTTTTCTTGCAATGGCGGCAGGACTGATCGCAGGGATGGGGTATCTTGGGTTTGCAGTACTGTTTTCACTCATTATGGGAGCCGTGATGTTTGTGTTAAATGTGACCGGATTCGGTGTAAAAAAAGCAGAAGTAAGAGAGAAAACACTTCGTATCACAATCCCGGAGGATTTAAATTACGGAGCAGTATTTGATGATCTTTTTGAAAATTATTTATCAACCTGCGAAGTAGTCGCTGTGAAAACCTCCAATATGGGAAGTCTTTACAAACTTACCTATCATGTGACGTTAAAAGACAATGCGGAAGAGAAAACATTTCTCGATGAATTGAGATGCAGAAACGGAAATTTGGAAATCAGTATGATGAGACAGGAGGCAAATGTCAATGAGTTATAGAAGAAAAAAACTGCTGGCATTGTTTTGTGCCACGGCATTATCCATGACGGCAGTGGCAGGCTGTACAGGGACAAAGAGCAGTACTGGCAATATTGATTCCCTGGAAACAGAAACAGATACAGAAGAAATTGAGGTTCAGAGTATAACAGGAACTTTTTCAAGTACAGATATGTTTACTGAGCGGGATCTGGCAGGAACCTATGAGGAGAGTGGGGCAGTTTATGTCACACTTTCTGATGATGGTATCACGGGGGAAACTGCTGGCGTTGCGATCAATGGACAGACGATGATGATCACGGCGGAAGGGACTTATATTTTTTCCGGAACACTGTCGGAAGGACAGATTGTGGTGGATGCAGATAATGCGAAAGTGCAGATTGTATTTGATAATGTGGATATTACCTGTGCTTCAAGTGCAGCCGTGTATGTAAAAAGTGCAGAGAAAGTATTTGTAACGCTTGCAGAAGGATCGCAGAATACGCTTCGCAATACGGATGAGTATGTTGCGATTGACGACAACAACATTGATGCCGTGATTTTTGCAAAATCAGACCTTACGTTAAACGGCACTGGAAGTCTGACGATCGTATCAGCAGAAGGACATGGAATTGTATCCAAAGATGATCTGAAGATCACAGGCGGTACATACGATATCACAGCAGCAGGGCACGCATTATCGGGAAAAGACAGTGTGCGTATCGCAGATGGAACCTTTATTTTAACCGCAGAAAAAGATGGCATTCATGCGGAAAATGCAGATGATGAAGAAAAGGGCTACATTTATATTGCAGACGGTGATTTTACGATCACAAGTGACGGCGATGGCATGGACGCTTCCAATATTGTGCAGATCGAGGATGGAACATTTGACATCACAGCCGGAGGCGGCGCTGCAAACAGTCTGAAAACACATGAGTCAGATATGCCGGGTGGCGGAATGTCACAAAACATCGAGAGACCGGACGGAGAAAGTATGCCACAGATGGGTGAAAAGCCGGATGAAGAAAGTATGTCGCAGATGGGCGAAAAGCCGGATGAAGAAAGTATGCCGCAGATGGGCGAAAAGCCGGACGGAGAAAATATGCCACAGGATACCACAACCGATGAGAGCGGCACCAGCACAAAAGGAATCAAGGCAGGTGGCGGCATGTACTTAAATGGAGGCACTTATCAGATTGATTCCGCAGATGATTCCATCCACAGCAATGCAAATATTACGATCGCAGATGGAACATACACGCTTGCGACAGGCGATGATGGTGTGCATGCAGATGATGCACTGACAGTAAATGGCGGTACGATCACCGTGACAGAGAGTTATGAAGGTCTGGAAGGCCTGACGGTGACGATCAACGATGGAACGATTGATATCACGGCAAGAGATGACGGTATTAATACAGCAGGCGGCACGGATCAGAGTGGTTTTGGAACATTTGGCGATCACTTTAAAGGCATGGATTCTGCGGATGACGAGACAGAAGAGACAACAGATAATGAAATGTGGATGGAATTAAACGGTGGATATATCCACATTCTGGCAGGCGGCGACGGTGTGGATTCCAACGGCGATCTGACGATCAACGGTGGTGAGATCTACATTGACGGTCCGTCTGACAACGGAAACAGTGCGATCGATTACGGTGACCGGTCGTCTGCGTATGTGAACGGCGGAATGCTTGTGGCAATCGGCAGCAGCGGCATGGCAGAGGGGATGAGTGACTCTTCCAAACAGGAGGTTCTTATGGTAAAATTAGGAGAACAAATGGAAGCCGGCGACGTTGAGCTGACAGACAATGAAGGAAATGTGATCGTAAGTTACACGGCATTAAAATCCTATGACTGTGTGATCATCAGCACCGCAGAAGTGGAGAGCGGAGCAACGTACACGCTCACAACATCGGGAACGACGACAGAAGTGACCGCAGAATAAAAACAGCTGAGGGCAGGAATCGGTATCACCGTATTAAAAACAATCCGCAGACATGGAAATTCCGTTCCGGTCCTGCTGCTCACAGCAAAGGCAGAGATTGATGACCGTGTGGAGGGTTTAGACAGCGGCGCAGACGATTATCTGCCGAAACCATTTTCCATGAAAGAGCTTCTGGCGAGGATCCGGGCAATGACAAGGAGGCAGACGGACACGACCGATAATGTGCTGACATTTGGCGATATTGCACTGAACCGTTCTACCTATCAGCTCACAGGACCGGAGAATCCAGAAGGTATCCGTCTTGCTGGCAAGGAATACCAGATGCTTGAAATGCTCATGTCTAATCCAGGACAGGTCATTTCTCCGGATCTTTTTATGGATAAAATCTGGGGCTATGATTCAGAAGCGGAACAAAATGTCGTATGGGTATATATTTCCTATTTGAGAAAAAAGTTAACCTCCATTGGAAGTCGGGTGAAGATCAAGGCGGCCAGAGGACTTGGATATTCATTGGAGAAAGACAATGCTTAAAAAATTAAGAAGAAAATTTATTGCAATTGCAATGCTGTCTGTTTCTATCGTGCTGATCGCAATTGTCGGTACGATCAATATTGCAAACTATATCAGTACCAATCAGGCGCTGGATGCAAGACTCTCCCTGATCGCTGACAACGGAGGCACTTTCCCGGATATGACACCCGGAGATTCTGGTAAAAAATTGGAACCAAAGTCAGATCAGCCACCGGCAATGAATGACCTGCAAAAGCATGGGATTTCGCAGGAAAGTCCGTTTGACACCCGGTATTTTACAGTGACGATCGCATCGGACGGTACGGTGGGGTCTGTGGATACCGGAAAAATTGCTTCCATTTCAGCCGGGACAGCGGAGGAATACGCAGCGGAGCTGTGGAAAAAAGGAAAGAAAAAAGGCTTTTTCGCTGATTATAAATATCTTACAACGGACAGTGACGGCACGACGATGTATGTATTTTTAAACTGCCAGCGGGAAATCTCTACCATTAGAACGTATGTTCTTACGAGCGTGGGAACAGGAGCACTCGGACTTGTTATCGTGTTTGTCATGATCTACTTTTTCTCCGGAAAAGTGTTAAAACCGGTGTCAGAAAGCTATGAGAAACAGAAACGCTTTATCACGGACGCAAGCCATGAGATCAAAACGCCACTCACGATCATCGATGCCAACACCGAAGTCATAGAGATGATGGAGGGGGAAAACGAGTGGACGCAGAGTACGAGAAAACAGATTGCAAGACTGACTTCCCTCACGGAAAAACTGGTGTTTCTCTCCCGCATGGACGAGGAAGGGACAAAGCTGGAAAAAGTGTCATTTTCACTTTCGGATGCAGTGCTTGATACCGCAGAGGGATTCCGCTCTGTCGCAAAAACAAAAGGAAAACAATTTGAGATCAATGTGGCAGAGCATGTGGAATATGTCGGCGATGAAAAAAATATCCGGCAGATGATCTCCCTGCTTTTGGACAATGCAATGAAATATTCATCAGAGCAGGGCATCATCCGCATCGCACTAAAAACTTCCGGAAAAAACAAAATTATCACCGTGTGGAATACCACAGACCAGATCGAAAAAGGAAAGCTGGACATGCTTTTCGAACGTTTTTACCGTATGGACGCTTCCCACAATTCCAGGACTGGGGGCTTTGGAATCGGACTTTCCGTCGTGTATGCGATCGTGAAAGCACACAAGGGCAAGATCACAGCCAAAAGCGAGGACGGAAAATCAATCTTATTTACCGTGGCATTGTAGCGTCTGGCTTCCCCCTCTCTCCCGGCTTTTACTTGGTTTTCATTATGGAATGAATATAAGGGTTTCTTATAAAGCCGCAATTCGAGCAAGTGTTGTATGATTCATATCCACGTTCAACAATAAAAATTGTCTTTTTTATTCCTACATTTCCGTTTAAGCCTGAAAAATCGATGAATTAGGGATTGACATTATAGGAAGAATAAAGGTACTATGATATTAGCTATTTGTTCGTGTGAGGCAGAAAGAATTTATCGTTATTAGATATAGAATGCGAAACAAACAAAACGATTCATTACAGGAGGAAACAAAATGAAAAAACGAGTACTGGCTTTAGCATTGGTATTAACCATGTGTATGGGAGCCGCAGCAACCACAACTGCAAGTGCAGCGACAAAAACTAACGTAACGGTAACACAGTTTGCAAAATCAGAGCAGCCTACCGCTTACAAAGTAAAAATCACAAAGTCAGACAGAGCAATGCTGAAAAAACTGTTCAATGCAAAAGAATACGCTGCAATGTATCCAGATGTAGCCAAAGCGTATGGAAACAACACAAAGAAACTCTGGCAGCATTTTATTACTTTTGGTATCAAGGAAGGACGTTCCGTTAATAAAGACCTGAATATCATGGCTTACAGTTCCGCATATCCAGATCTTAGAATGGCATTTGGAAACGACCTGATGAAGTATTATAAGCATTACACAACATACGGATACAAAGAGGGTCGAAATATCAAAACATTACAGGATGCTGCAAACGCTGGTCTTCAGGTAATCGGCGTAGATGGTTCCTATATGGAGTTACCAGCACAGAGCGAGCTTGTGAAGAACCCAACTTCTTCTGGAAGCACAGTTCAGACGAAACCTAGTACCGGTAACACAAATACATCAACATCATCCGGATCTGCAAACACAAACACAAATACAAACAATTCCGGAAACACAAATTCGACACCAAGTACACCATCTACACCTAGCAATCCATCTACACCTAGTACACCGGAAACACCTAGTACACCATCAACTCCAGATACTCCATCTGTAACAGAATGCGATCACGGTGATTTTACATACGAGAAATCTAGTGTATCTGGTAAGCATTATAAAGTATGCGGAAAATGTCACGAAAAGATCGAAGAATCTTGCGTTGACGGATATATCCAGCTCGGCGATGATAGACATGTACATGGTTGCTATTTATGTGGTGACTACGGCAACAACGAAACAAGTCAGTGTTGGTCTATGAGATATGGCGAAAAAGATGGTTTTCATACAGCATACTGCTTGTGTGGACGAGCAATGAGTGAACCTGAGAAATGCGACTACGAATTACGCTGGATGACTGCTAATATCCACGGAGAAGTCTGCAAAGTATGTGGCGAAGTTTCAAACGTTAAAGAGTGTACACCAACTTATGTTTACAATAGTGAAGATACTCAGAATATCAGCCACAATGTTGTATGCGCAGACTGCGGTCATATTTTTGAAACAGAAGCTTGTACACTGAAAGTCATTCCATCTTCTGATGGTACTCATAAAACAGTATGTACAGTATGTGGTCACGAGGAACCAGAAGAGTCTTGCGAATATGAATGCAAGTTTGATGAAATCGACAATTCCACAGGCGTAAACAAATATTATCATGTACAGAAATGCAAGATCTGTGGCGCCGAAAAAGATCGTGAAGAATGTACTTATGTTCCAGTAGAAGGTGAATCTAACAAAGAGAAATGTACCGGATGCGGAAATGTAAGAACAGTCGGTGCGATTCCAATGGAAACAGAACAGTAAGACTCCAACAAAAACAAAGCCTGTGAGTAACCTCATGGGCTTTTGTTTATAAGAGACAGATTTATTCCTACAAAACCGTATATACGAGAGCCGAAAACAGAGAAGACCAGAGCACATAAACACTGGTCTTTTCTTTTTGTTGCCCTAAATATGTGTTCTCTCTTTTGTGTGTCGCATATCTGTAATCATGATTTCTTGGCAGGGATCGTATTGGTCGTATGTATCGTTCTTATCACATTTACCGGACTATCTGCTGATCCAAAAATCAATGGAACATCCAGTTTATATAGAAAAACTGAGATTGAGAAGTTACAGAACGGCAGACAAAGACACGACCTTTCGCTCTGCAAGGGGATTTATGGGGAAGCCAGACACTACAATTCGTTAAATGAAATTTGATTTTTCGTCAGAAAGCGTTTGAGGAGTGTGTCCCATTCGTGCTCAAGAGTTTTGTCGGTCGAGAAGATCCGGTAGGAGATACCAGTGGTCACGGTCAGTTCTCCGTTCTGGAAGCGGATATTTAAGAACACTGCGGAAATATCATTTTCCGTGAAAGAGCTTCCGGTCTGGGAGAGAGTGCGTTTGAGATTTTCCGGTGATAACAGGAGGGAAAACTTGAAATAGGAAGGAGTTTTCTTTCCTTTGATCAGGTTGAAGCAGGAACTGCGCAAAAGACCATACGGAACAAAGGAAAGCCCGGTGAGATTCTGTTCTTCGAGTTCTTCTAAGGTGTAAAAGTCTTTTTGTAGCGTGCCGTTGATATGGCAGGATACATTCGTTGTGATGACAGCCTCCTGAATGAGAAAGTGGTCAAACACATCCTGGCACAGTAATTTATTCATAAAGTCTTTGACTTCGACAATTTTTAAAGCGATCATAAAATCCTCCTTTATAAAATTAGAGCAGATATTGAGTGGAATGTAATTGTAAAGTATCATATTCTCACAAAACATAATGTACCATTGCCTGAGCCTGTTTGTCCAGCGCCTTTTTATATCCAGAAGGTGTATTTCCTGTGACGGCAAAAAAGGCAGTAATCCAATTTGAAATCTATTGATATTTTTGCCGATGTTATGGTATACTTTGTAATAGATTAACGTAGTTTTTTGAAGATTTTATGGTGGAGGATCATAGATGCGATATCTTTCTGTTGCTGAAATAGCGAAAAAGTGGGATGTGTCAGAGCGCAGTGTTAGAAATTACTGCGCCCAGGGTCGTGTGAATGGTGCGTTTCTTACCGGCAAGACCTGGAACATTCCGGAAAACGCAGAAAAACCAGAGCGCACCAACAAAAGAAAGAAAGAGCCGACTTCTCTGTTGGATATTCTGAAAGAGCAGAAGGCAAGTAAATATTCCGGTGGGATCTACCATAAAACACAGATCGATTTGACATACAATTCCAACCACATAGAGGGAAGTCGTCTGACACACGATCAAACCCGATATATCTTTGAAACCAATACTATTGGTGTAGAAAAAGAAGTGCTGAATGTGGATGATGTGATTGAAACAGCAAATCACTTCCGCTGCATTGACATGATTATTGATCATGCAAAGGCAGCTCTGACGGAAAAGTTTATCAAAGAGCTGCACTTGGTTTTGAAGAACGGCACCAGCGATTCCAGAAAAGAGTGGTTTGCTGTTGGCGATTATAAGAAACTTCCGAATGAAGTCGGTGGCATGGATACAGCACTTCCGGAAGAAGTTGCAGATAAAATGAAGACCCTGCTGACGGAATATAGCGCCAAGGAAGAAAAGACCTTTGAGGATATTCTGGACTTTCATGTAAAGTTTGAGCGGATTCATCCGTTCCAGGACGGCAACGGCCGTGTGGGCAGGTTGATCATGTTTAAGGAGTGCCTGAAATACAATATCGTTCCGTTTATCATTGAGGACAATCTGAAGATGTTTTATTACCGTGGATTGAAAGAATGGAACAACGAAAAAGGCTATCTGACAGATACCTGCCTGAATGCACAAGACAAGTATAAAGCATATTTGGATTATTTTAGGATTGGGTATTAAATATGAGTACTGTTGAAACGCAAATTACAGATGGGAAAATCAACCTGAAGGGTAAAACCTATACTGCTTGCGAAGCTGCAAAAGGATAGCAGAGGCTTTAGTAGCATCACAGTGCTGCATGATAAAAATATTTACGACCGCAGATAAAAAGTCTGAGGTTTGATGGAAAGGTTGGTAACAGATATGACAGAAACACAAATTTTATTTGATTTATTGGAAAAGGGAGTTTCTCCGGCACATGCAGTGAGTGCATGCGAAAAAAGACTGACAGATGCCGGTTTTGAAGTGGTGGATTATGGTACGGCATGGAACTTAAAGGCAGGCGGAAAATATGTGGTAAATCATCATGAAACGACATTGTTTGCATTCACATTACCGCAGAATTGGAGTGACAGAGAGCCTGTGATCCGCATTGCAGCAGCACACACGGATTTTCCGTGTCTAAGGATCAAGCCATCCTGTGATATTAAGACAAATGGCTATGCGCAGGTAAATGTTGAAGTTTACGGTGGGGCAATTTTAAATACATGGCTGGACCGTCCGCTTGGTGTAGCCGGAAGAGTTGCAGTGCGCAGTGGGGATGTGTTTACACCGAAAGTGGTCACGTTCCAGTCTGAAAAAAATCTTATGACCATCCCGAATCTTGCAATCCACATGAACCGTGAGGTGAACAAGGGCGTGGAATTAAATAAGCAGACGGAACTGCTACCAATCTGCGGACTTTCCGATGATGCAGACTATTTTCTTGATTTTCTTGCAAAAGAGCTTGCTGTGAAAAAAGAGGATATTCTGGATTTTGAGCTGACCATTTATAATAAAGAAAAGCCGGAGTTTGTGGGATTAAACGATGAGTTTATCTCTGCATCCAGACTCGATAACTTAAATTCCTGTTCTGCACTGGTGTCTGCGATCATCGACAGCGACAGGGCGGACGGCATGAATCTCATTGCACTGTTCGATCATGAGGAGATCGGAAGCCGTTCCAAACAGGGTGCCGGTTCCATTCTGCTCCATGATATGCTGGTGCGCATTCTGACTGAGTGCGGACTGGAAAAAGAAGTGTGGAACAGACTGTACAACAGCATGATTTTATCTGTGGATGTGGCACATGGACTTCATCCAAACTATGCCGGAAAGATGGATCTGACCAACAAGCCGGTGCTTGGAAAAGGATTCTGTATCAAGGAAGCATGCTCGCAGTCCTATGCGACAGACTGTGGAGCGGTCGCAGTGATCCAGCAGATCTGTGAGAAGAATCAGATCCCATATCAGAAATTTGTGAATCGTTCAGATCTTGCAGGAGGCGGCACATTAGGTTCGATCGCATCTGCATTGCTTCCGGTAAAAACCGTGGATATTGGTATACCATTGCTTGCGATGCATTCCGCAAGAGAGCTTATGGCAGCAGCAGACCAGCAGGCATTGAAGGATCTGGTGAGCGCTTATTTTGGCTGAAAGGCAAAAAAGATACAGACAGCATGAAGTATGCATTTGACAGGAGAATCAGGTGAGAAAAAAATTTTTTTCCTATGTGGCAGGGAGTGCAGCGTGTGCAGCACTCATTCTGCTTTCGGGGTGTCAGCAGACAACTGATCAATTATCCAATATTACCCGCTATGTGGAGGAGAAAATTGCAGAAGGAAAAGGCACGGAAGTAAAAAGTAAAGAACAGGAAACGGACACTGAGCAGGCAGCAGTTTGCGGGGAAACAGAGAAGCAGGCAGAGCCATCCGTTGAAAAGCAGTCTGTGGACTGTTATGTATATCAGACGCTTCCGGAGGAAGTACGCACTGTGTACGATGAGGTTTATGATGCGATTCTCTATGAAAAAGAAGATGTGGCGCTGAGCACGTTAGACAACGAAGTCCTGCATCAGGCGTATGTTTCGGTGATGGCGGATCACGGCGGACTGTTCTGGGTATCGGGCTACACTTACACGCAGTATACCAGAGGGGAAAAGCTGGTGGATCTCCATTTTACACCAAAGTTTACCCTGACGGATGATGAGCGGATGGACATGCAGGCACAGATCGACGAGACAGTCAGTCAGATTTTGGCAGGGATCGATGCGGAAGCGCCGGATTATGACAAAGCAAAATATGTGTTTGATTATCTGGCTTCGAATGTTGCATACAGCACAGGTGCGCCGGACAATCAGAACATTATCAGTGTGTTTGTCAATGGGGAAACGGTTTGTCAGGGATACGCTGCAGCAACGCAGTATCTTTTGGAAAAACTGGATATTCCCTGTGCAGTGGTGGCCGGAACGGCAGACGGACAGTCTCATGCATGGAATCTGGTAAAGCTGGATGGGGAGTATTATTACATGGATACGACATGGGGAAATGCCACCTACAGCGGTGATGGAATGGGGCTGGATTCCTTTATCAATTATAATTATTTTGCAGTTACGACCGGGGAATTACAGAAAACGCATCAGCCGAATGACGATATTATCGTTCCGGTGTGTCAGGCGGTAAAAGACAATTATTATGTCCATGAAAATCTTTATTTTGACACATGGGATGCAGACAACATCGGAAATGTATATCGGACTGCCTATGAGCAGGGAGATGGTTTCTGCTCCGTCAGGTTTGCAGACAGGGAGCTGTACGAACAGGCATTCTCCTACTTTATCACGGATCAGAAGATCGTGCATTACTGCAAAGGACTGACATCTTTATATTATCTGGAAGATTCCGACCAGAACGTGCTGACTATAAAATTTTAATAAAAATCATAATATACTCTATACAAAGTAAAGTTTTTATGTTAATGTTACGTAGTAATCAATACTACATGTAATAGAAAAAAGAAACTTTTGATATAATAATGAATATCACAAGGAGGCAAAATTCTGCACAGCTTGCTGGGCATTGCTCCATGTAAGGACAGTCGCATTTTGCTTCGCAAAACAAGGAGGATACTATGTATAAGATTGTAATAGACAGTTGTGGGGAATTACCGGAAGAACTGAAACAGGACGGACATTATGAGACCGTTTCATTGGAGCTGGAAGTAGACGGATGCCGCATCAGGGATGACAGCACATTTGATCAGTCAGACTTCTTGAGAAGAGTCAGAGAGAGCCTGAAAGGACCGAAGTCCTCCTGCCCGTCACCGGAGCAGTATATGGATGCTTATGAGGGCGAGGCAGACCATGTTTATGCCGTGACTCTGTCCGGTGGTTTAAGCGGCTCTTATAACAGTGCAGTGCTTGGAAAGAATCTATATGAGGAAGAGCACGGAGATACAAAGAAAATTTATGTGTTCAATTCGAGATCAGCGTCCATCGGTGAAACTCTCATCGGCATGAAGATACAGGAATTTGAGGAAGCCGGATGCGGTTTTGAAGAGGTTGTGGAGAAGGTGGAAGAGTACATCCGTTCCATGAACACCTATTTTGTATTGGAGACATTAGAGACATTGAGAAAGAATGGCAGACTTTCCAACCTGAAAGCATTTATTGCCAATTCATTAAATATCAAGCCTGTTATGGGCTCAACGAAGGAGGGATTAATCTGCCAGTTAGGTCAGGCGCGCGGCATGAACAAGGCGCTTGAGCGCATGGTGAAGGATATGATCTCAAAGACAAAAGACTGTGAGAACCGTATTCTTGCGATCTCACACTGTAACTGTCCGGAGAGGGCAAAAGCAGTGAAGGAAAAAATCGAGAAGATTGCGAAGTTCAAAAAGATCATCATCATCAATACCGCAGGTGTCAGCAGCATGTATGCCAACGACGGCGGCGTGATCATGGCAGTATAGTCAGATGCAGACATTAACATACGAAGAAACAGTAACAGTGATTGAAAATAAAAGAAGATTTGGAAACTTAAAGGGTGTCGAGATCTCAAAGATAATGTTAGAGCAGTTAGGACACCCGGAGAAAGATTTACGCATCATACACATAGCAGGGACGAACGGCAAAGGCTCCGTCTCTGCTTTTTTGCGCTCTGTTTTCGAATGTGCAGGATTGAAAACCGGGATGTTTACTTCTCCACATCTGGTGGATTTCAGGGAGCGCATCCAGGTGCAGGGAGATATGATCTCAAAAGAGGATACCATGCGCCTTGGAAACAGGCTTCTCTCTATGGATTTTGGCGTTTGTCCGACAATGTTTGATTACTGTCTTGCAATGGCATTGCTTTATTTTAAGGAACAAAAGTGTGATGTTGTGATTTTGGAGACAGGACTTGGCGGAACGTATGATTCCACGAATGCCTGCGGAGTGCCGGATGTGACCGTCATTGCAAAAATCGGTTTTGACCATATGGCGATCCTCGGTGACACACTCGCCCAAATTGCAGCAGAGAAGGCAGGAATTATCAAGCACGGCACAGCGCTTGTGTTAGAGAGCCAGGAAAAAGAAGCGATGGACGTGTTTAACAAAGCCGCAGAGCGTGCAGATATCAAAACTATAAAAGTCGTAAACTTGGATGAGATCAGGATCCTGCCACAAAAGGACGGAAAACAGTGTTTTTCATACGCTGGATACGATGCAGTCACAATGAAAATGCTCGGTGTGCACCAGTATGAAAATGCCGTGGCGGCAATGCTTGCAGCAGAATTATTTTTTGAAAAATATTTTGCAGGAAAAAAGAATGTGCCGGAACGGAAAGCTTTGCAGCATGCGATCCGGGAAGGAATCGACCGGATGCAGTGGATGGGACGCATGGAGCTTGTGAGCAATGATCCGTTTTTCCTGATGGACGGTGCGCATAACAGTAACGGTGTGGAGGCGTTGAAAAAAAGTCTGGAGACAATGTATCCGGATGAAAAATTCCATTTTATCATGGGTGTCATGGCGGATAAAGATTATGGGGAGATGATCCGGGAACTTCTTCCGCTGGCACTGGATTTTAAGACAGTGACTGTGGAGAGTGAGAGGGCATTGCAGGGAGAGGCGCTCGCAGACTGCATCCGGGAAAAAGGAATCCCGGCGGAGGCGTATCAGAACCTTGCGGATGTGCTGCCGGATTTCTCAAAATCATCCGCAGAAAAGACAGTGGCATTCGGCTCACTGTATTTTATCGGGGAGATCGAAGCATTTCTGCAGGGAAAACAGTAACATGGTTTCCGGAAAATCTGGGAAAAGCAGCGTCCGTGCCCAATCATTACAGAAAAGTTACAAAATAGCATGGATTTAATATATTTTTAATATTAATCATATGGTAATATTTATTTTTTTCATCTATAATAACAACAGTCTGTGCATATAATAAAAAAAGAAAACAGGCAGTTATTTTTTGTGAAAAACAGGTAGAGTTTTTGCAGAAAAGCACGTTGATCGTGCAGCACAAGCAGGAGAATGAGAGAAAGAATTACGTATGGTATTTAGCAGTTTTGAATTTTTGTTCCGGTTTCTGCCGGCTTTTTTAATCATATATTTTATCACACCGAAGAAGTTCCGCAATGCAGTACTCTTTTTGGGGAGCATTGCCTTCTACACCTATGGAGAGGCGCAGTATGTCCTGTTGCTGTTAGCGTCAGTCACGGTGAACTATGTGATCGCACGCAGCATGTATAAGACACCGGAGGACGGAAGAGGCAGAAGACAGGCAGTACTGCTTATTCTGGCGCTTTGCTACAATTTCGGAATGCTCTTTTTCTTTAAATACAGCGGTCTGACCATGAAGCTGCCGCTTGGGATCAGTTTTTACACTTTCCAGATCGCAGCGTATGTGATCGATGTGTACCGTGGCATTGTCCCGGCAGAAAAATCTTATGTCAACCTTGGAACCTATCTGACAATGTTTCCACAGCTGATCGCCGGACCGATCGTAAACTATACCGAGGTGAGCAGCTGCCTGAAAAGAAGGACGGTGACAGCACGGGATTTTGAGAGTGGCATCCGTATCCTTGTGATCGGACTCGGATCCAAAGTCATTATCGCTGACCGGGTGGGAATGTTGTGGAACAACGTGCAGACGATCGGGTTTAATAGTATCTCAACGCCGTTGGCGTGGCTGGGTGCGGTCGCATATTCCATGGAGCTGTATTTTGATTTCGCAGGATATTCGATGATGGCGATCGGACTCGGAAAAATGTTAGGATTCCAGATTCCGGTAAACTTCCGTTTTCCATATATCTCAAAATCAGTGACGGAGTTCTGGCGCCGCTGGCACATTACACTGGGACGGTGGTTCCGCGATTATGTATACATTCCGCTCGGAGGAAGCCGGAAAGGCAGACTGCGGACGATGTTCAACCTTTTTGCTGTGTGGACACTGACGGCACTGTGGCATGGGGCAGGATATAATTTTCTGATCTGGGGCGGCATGTTGCTCGGGGCTTTATTTCTGGAAAAATTGTTTTTGCTTCCATTTTTACAGAAAAGCAAAGTGATCGGACATGTCTATCTGTTACTGTTTGTGCCTGTGACATGGATGGCATTTACGATCACGGATGTGCATCAGCTTGGAATTTATCTGACACGTATGTTTCCGTTTGTGAATGCACATACCGGCATGGTCAATTCCATGGATTACATCAAATATCTGAAAGATTATGACAGCCTGCTGGCGATGGGAGTTCTTTTTGCAACTCCGGTTCCGGCGGTGATTTATGGAAGAATAAAGCGGGGGATGCTCGGTACGCTGGCAATTGCGGTGATCTTTGCACTCAGCATGTACTACCTTGCGGTATCTGCAAACAATCCATTTTTATACTTTAATTTTTAGATAACAGGAAGGAGCAGAAATGAAAAAAATCAGATATTGCAAAATCACCATTCTGATTTTAGCTGGCTGGGCAATCCTGTCAGCGATAGGATTTCTGGAAAAAGATACGATTTACAGCCGTTATACGGTCGATCCGGTAAAAACACCGTACTTTGTTCTGGTCATGCAGGGCATACACGATGGGATTTACCCATGGAGCAGCGACCATGAGTCACTCTGGGATAAATGGGAACATCTGGCAGAACTGCGAAAAGATGAGGAGCAGATCTCCACGACCGAGAGCACGGAACCTGCCGCAGTGGGAACGGAGAGTATGGCAGAAACGGAGACAGTGGCGGAGACAGAGCAGGAGGAAGTAAGAAGCTTTCATGCGGTGGACGCCGGGTACTTCTCGGACGCAGTGTTTATCGGTGACTCGAGAACCGTGGGACTTCATGATTACGGCGGACTCGATGACAGCACTTTTTATGCGACCGTCGGCATGAACGTATACAACCTCTGGACAGAAAAGTTCTGTGAAGTGGACGGGGAAAAAGTGACATTAGAGGAAGCGCTTAAGGCAAAAAAATACGGGAAAATCTATTTCCAGATCGGGATCAATGAAATGGGAAGGGGAACGCTGGACGGTTTCATGACAGCCTATGAGGATTCAGTGGAAAAATTCCGGGAACTGCAGCCGGACGCTGTGATCTTCGTTCAGGGGATCATGAAGGTTGCAAAAGAAAAAAGTGATAAAGATCCGATCTTTAACAATGTGGGGATCGAGCAGCGGAATGAGCGGATTGCTGCACTCGCAGACGGAAAAAATATCTTTTACCTTGACATGAATGAGGTCGTATGCGATGAGGAAGGCAACTTAAAGAGCAGTCTGACGTTCGACGACATACATCTGTATGGTTCAAAATATGGGATCTGGGTGGATTACCTGAAGGAGAATGGAATCTGAAAAAACGCTATGGTGCAGGAAATAGCATCATAGCGTTTCTTTTAATCGTTTTTCTCAAAAATCGTGAAGGTATTTTTGTTGAATTCCAAAATGCCGGCATCTCTCAATTTGCACAATTCATTGGACATGGCAGAGCGGTCGACAGAGAGATAGTCGGCAAGCTGCTGGCGGTTGAATGGAATGGTAAAGGTTGAAGCATTGGATTTTTTCGACTCCATGGACAGGTAGGAGAGCAGTTTCTCTCTGGTGGTGCGCTTGGACATATGTTCTAACTTGCGGTTTAACTGGAAATTTTTCCGGGACACTAATGTTAGAAGATTGCGGATCAGCCGGTTGTGAAACGCACAGGCAGATGGGCAGACCGTCAGGATCTTAGAGACCTCCAGAAACAAAATGCGGCAGGTGGAAGCAGCAAAAATATTCATTTCCAGCGGTTCGGTGGAATTGATCGCATAGGCTTCCCCGAAAATATCGCCCGGGGCACATTCTGCCATCAGATTGGCATTGCCCCAGAAGTCCTCTTTTACAATGTGTACACTCCCCTCAAGCACAATGCCGATGCCTGTGATGGTTTCCCCATAGGAAAAAATAATCTCATCTTTGCTAAATGTCGTCTCCCGTGCAGAGAGGCAGGAGAGCATGTCCCTGATCTCATCGGTTGTGATCCCTGTGAATACAGAGGTCTGTAATAAAAGCAGATCGTCGTTTGTCATAGAAACTCCTTTCGAATGGATGTATAGAACATTGGCTCGGTAATTGTGAAACTCCTCGTAAGCTGTACAACATTGTTCAAAATTAACAAAATTTTCGAAAACACGCTTTCGCTACGTGTCGCTGGTAACGGTACTAAGAAGCCAGTCGCAACTGACGTTACGCCTGCCTTCTAAGTGCCGACCGCTCCCCAGTGTTTTCTCAAGCTTTTGTTAATTTTTCACAATTTGATTTACGTTATGAAGGAGTTTCACATTTACCTACCCAATGTTCGTAGAATAAAACATAATTACGTTGTAAAAACAACAGAAAAATTTTCTTTATTATATTAGTATGCACATAGAAAGTCAAATGAAACAAATAATAGATATGCAGACAACAGGAGGAATGGAAGATGGTAAGAAGAATTATAGAGATCGACGAGGAAGCATGTGTAGGATGTGGTCTTTGCGCAGAGGCATGTCATGAGGGAGCGATCGCAATGGTGAATGGAAAAGCGAAGCTTATGCGCGATGATTATTGTGACGGTCTCGGCGACTGTCTGCCGGCCTGTCCGGTAGATGCGATCCATTTTGTGGAGCGTGAGGCGGCAGCTTATGATGAGAAGGCAGTGGAAGAACATAAAAAGAGCAAAGAGGCGGCAAAGACTCCATGCGGATGTCCGGGAAGCCAGGCGAGAGCCATCCGGAGAGAGGCAGATGCAGATAGCAGCGCAGAGCTGCAGGCGGCAGGAGAAATCCGTTCCGAACTGACACAGTGGCCGGTACAGATCAAGCTTGCACCGGTCCGTGCGCCATACTTTGACGGCGCAAAGCTGCTGATCGCAGCGGACTGCAGCGCATACGCCTATGGAGATTTCCACCGTAAATTTATCCGCAGCCATGTGACACTGATCGGGTGTCCAAAGTTAGATGATGTGGACTATTCTGAAAAGTTGACAGAAATTATCAAAAACAATGACATCAAATCTGTTACAATAACACGTATGGAAGTGCCTTGCTGTGGAGGAATTGAGATGGCTGCGAAAAAAGCACTGCAGAACAGTGGAAAATTCATTCCATGGCAGGTAGTGACCATTTCTACGGACGGAAAAATTCTGGAATAACAGTAAAATTCTGCGGCTGTCTCCATTTACAGGAGCTATTTCGGAAAAAAGAAAGAGAGGACGAAAATATGAGTGAAACAAGCGTAAATCAGAGAAAAGTGGCAATGATCGGATGCGGTTTTGTAGGATCTGCAACAGCATTTGCATTAATGGAAAGCGGTCTGTTTTCCGAGATGGTTCTGATCGATGCTGATAAAAACAGGGCAGAGGGAGAGGCGCTGGACATCAGCCATGGACTTCCTTTTGCAAGACCAATGAAAATCTATGCCGGAGATTATGATGATATTGTGGATGCAGCGATCATCATCGTGACAGCAGGCGCCAATCAGAAACCGGATGAGACAAGATTAGACCTTGTCCAGAAAAATGTTGGTATTTTCAAATCCATCATTCCGGAAATTGCAAAAAGAAACTGCGGAGGAATCCTGCTGATCGTTTCCAATCCGGTGGATATCCTGACCTACACGGCATTGAAATTGTCTGGTTTCCCGGAAAACCGGGTGCTTGGCTCCGGAACGGTGTTAGATACTGCAAGATTAAAATACAACCTTGGAGAGCATCTGAATGTGGACAGCCGGAGTGTACACGCATTCATCATCGGCGAACACGGCGACAGCGAGCTTGCAGCATGGAGCAGCGCCACTGTTTCGGGTGTGCCGATCAATACATTCTGCGAGATGCGCGGACACTTCAACCATGACGAAGCGACCGAGCGTATTGCAGAGAATGTAAAAAACAGTGCTTACGAGATCATTGCAAAGAAAAAGGCGACCTACTTTGGAGTTGCAATGGCAGTGCGCAGAATCTGCGAGGCGATCATCCGCGACGAAAAATCCATTTTACCGGTATCGAATCTGATGCACGGAGAATTCGGGATTTCCGATATTTCCTTAAGCATGCCGGCGATCGTGGGAGCGCACGGTGTGGAAAACCGGATCCCGATCGCTCTCGATGAGGAGGAAACAGAAAAACTGCAAAGTTCTGCCGGCACTTTAAAGAAAATTATTGAAGAAGTGTTATAAAAAATGATAGAATGAAAGAAAAAGCCAGACATATTTTGTGTTTGGCTTTTCTTAAGTCTGGAGAGAAAAACATGGAAAAAATATTAATCTATCAGGTAAAAGAAAAAGAAGCGGTAAAACAGCTGCTTGCGCCAATGAAAATCCGCCTGGAGGAGATCAAAACCACAGATTTGCGGCAGAGTATCGGGGATCTCGCAGAGGGAAAAAAGAACGTGCTCACAGCACCATTTACCGGCAGCGCACCACAGGAGAGCCTTATGGTATTCTGCGGTGTGAATGAAATGCATTTTGACAAAATACTGTTTGAACTGCGCCGGAAACAGATTCCGGTTGACTATAAAGCAGTCCTTACACCATCGAACCGGAAATGGAGTGTGCTTATGCTTATGCTGGAACTTACGAAGGAGAAAAACAGCTTCCGGCAGGGAAACTGAAACGGAACAGGGACAGATCCGAAACGGAAATGGACAAGCGTGCAGATTCTTGTATGAAATGTAAAAATATGGTAACATAATGATATATGTCTGCGTACAGAGACAGTATCTGACGGCAGACTGCGAATGGAAATACGATATTTCACACGAAGGAGAATGAAAAATGGAACATTTCATGAATCTGGTGTTGATCAAAAATATATATATTGGTATTCCAATGGCTGCACTCATATGCTATCTGTTTTTACTATTCTGTTTTCTGAATGTTGCAGAGAAATCATCAGAAGTAAGAGATCTCAAGGCAATACTGTCGGCATTATTGTCCTGGACAGGCGGCGCTGTGCTCATGAGACTGCAGATCAGCCCGGGGATACAGTTCTGGTATCATGTGTCATTGATGGGACTTTTTACGATCCCGATACTGATATATGATTTTTTGTTCCATTATCTTGATATCAGGGGAAAGGACAGATTTCTGTATGGCTGTATGGCTGTGACAGTATCAGCTGTCCTGCTGAATGTTTTTACCGGTTGTATTCTTCCACCGCCGGAAGTGCAGATCATGGCGAATGGCGGTATATCCTACCATTATCATGCAAAAACAGGCATCTGGTTGCTGGCAGCAGCAGAGATATTTCTGTTAGTGTATGTAACGCTGCTTGCCCACAAAAAAATCGGGGAACAATTAGAGTATCGGAAAAAACTCGGACCATTATTAATAGGAACACTGCTCATCATGGGTGGAAATATTCTGTGCGTGATGCCATGGAGCGGTGATTTCCCATTCGATACCCTTGGCGGAGTGGGAATGGCGGTCTGTTTTGTATACATTATTTATAAACAGTATCTGTTCTCATTTTCCATGCGTGCGACAACAGGTGCCGTATATTTGATCACAGTAGTTGTAGCGTTTCTTCCAATGATTATTTTGGAGCCAAACATTGACCATGTGATTGGCCAGACGGACAGCTTTACCAGACAGTTTATCACAGTGTTTGTCGTTCTGCAGTGCCTCTGGATGGTGCTGGTCATGACCTATGCCAAAAAATGGCTGGAGCGTATCCTGTACCAGAAGAAAAAGCACATTGTGGAGAGCCTTGTGGAATTTCAGGATATGGCGGCCTCGATCCTGAATAAAAAAGAACTGTACCAGAAAATCCGAAGCACCGTCAGTTCGGCAGTACCGGACTCGTATGCACGTATTTTTGAAAAAAGAGATGACCATTTTGTGGAGTGTACGGCAGACGGAGACCGGGTGCTGGACACAGAGGAGGAGGCAAGGCTGAGGTCATTCTGCGGCACCGGCGGCATTCATAAAAAACCGGAGATCGCAGTTTTTAAGTATGACGATAAAATTTATGGATTTTTATATGTGGAGCTTCACAGAAAAAACAGGCTGATCTATGATGAGGCGGACTGTATCCGGCAGATCGCAAACAGCGTATCCGGCGCATTAAAAAATATCAGTGCCTATGAAAAAGTATATCAGGTGTCCATTCATGATGAACTGACAGGTCTGTATAACCGCAGCTATTGCAGTGAATTTATAAAAAATCTGGACATAAAGGAACATCCTACAGGAATGATATATCTGGATATGGATAACTTCAAGTTATATAATGATCTGTACGGCGAGGAGACCGGAGACCAGATCCTGAAGTGGAGCGCATCCCAGGTGCAGAACCTCTGCAGTGACAAAATGTCGGTATTCCGTGTCGGTTCCAATGAATTTCTTATTATTGCGGAAGAAAGCAGAAAAGAAATACTATTGTCGTTTGCACGGCTGATACAGAATACGATATTAGAACAGAAAGAAGATAAGCCAAAAGTCATCCAGCCGATTACGTTCAGCATTGGAATCGCATGGGACAAAAACATGGCAGAAAGTGCAAGAAAATTATTCCGTCAGGCAAGACGGGCAGCCTTCTATGCAAAAGGAAATGGTAAAAACCATATCGAGATTTACGAGAAGAGTTTTGAGGGACAGGAACAGAGCAGGGAGAAAGGTTATGAGCAGGTAACGCCGACGATTTTTGCGCTGATGGCAGCAGTTGATGCCAAGGATTCGTTCACCTTTGAACACTCTGAGAATGTTTCCGGGTATGCGATGAAGCTTGCAGCAAAAATGGGGCTTCCAAAGGATGATATCCAGACTGCAAAAGTGGCAGGTCTGCTCCATGATATCGGAAAAATCGGTATCCCGGAAAGCATCTTAAAGAAGAAGGGCAAACTGACAGATGAGGAATACGAGGTAATGAAAACTCATGTGGAGAATTCCATTGAGATGATCCATTTCCTCCCGAATATGAACTATGTCATTCCGGCGGTTTTATCCCATCATGAACGCTATGATGGAAAAGGCTATCCGGGCGGTGTCAAAGGAACGGACATCCCGATTTTAGGCAGGATCCTTGCAGTGTGTGACAGCTTTGATGCAATGGTGTCCCGGAGGGCTTATAAGGATGCCTTAAGCGTGGAGTATGCGATCGGGGAATTAGAAAAAGGAAAAGGCACGCAGTTTGACCCGGATGTCGCAGAAGCATTTATTGAATTGATCGAGGAAGATCCTTCGTTTCAGGTGAAGGCTTCGTAATATCTTTTTATTATGATTTCAAGGAAGAGTGCGTTTACCGCCTTGATGTTGGAAAAGCATCCCAAAATGCAGAGAATGCCGGAAAAAAAGGGGGATTTTATGGCGGTATTCTCGGCATTTTTTTGTATTGGAAAGTATTTATTTCGTGACATTGTTGAAAACGAGAAGTAAGATAGAATGAGTAAGTATGTATTACTATGTGATGATCATTGGATTAGGGGGAAAGCAGAGTGAAAGAGTTAAGGGTAGATAAA